>JAEEGH010000570.1_pt1 | contig 132934 bp, 135 predicted proteins | sample 9134181 | NCBI WGS metagenome assembly JAEEGH01 (sample SAMN16246544, study PRJNA631951) | gut metagenome | biome: gut microbiome; feature: rumen; material: DP-attached | host: Bos | place: Iran: Karaj | collected 2018-10
AGGTGGTTTATGTTCGATGTAGCGTATAAGATTTAAGTCTCAGACAGTGATTTTGCCCTGTTTTTTGTTGATAAATCTCAAAAATAACATTATTTAATATAGAATTAAGCTTGTATTTCGCCGCGATCTCATCGATCTTATCAGCCATCTCCTGCGAGTAAACAAGATATGCACTGTATTTTTCAAATGGATCTACACCCGTGCGTTTTTGTTCCGCATCAGCTTCATCCAGGATCTTCCAGTCACGGTCGTAGCCTGCCTCGAAATTAAGCCACTCTAAAGCTGCCTTGTATTCAGGCGAATCGGGATATCCCTGCAGCGACCATTCCTCGCGCGGAGGCAAAGAATGCTTAATGTCTTCTTCGATAGACGGACCCCATGCCCTTTTTCCGAAGGATAAAGCTCCGATCCCGCCGGCGAAGGCAGCATATGTAGTGATGCCCATAGCTGACACTACTGCCGCGATCAGAAGAGTCGTTACGACTTTTTTCTTCACATTATGCCTGGGTAACTCAGTAGTCTTAGCAGGCGAAGACATAAGCTTCTCGCGCATTTCCGCTTTCCTTGCCACATCCATCTTTATCTTATCTGAAGTATCTCTCATAAATATTCCTCCAATCCTATCCTCATCATTGCTTTGCCCCTGTTGATCCTTACGGCAACGGCTGATTCAGATATCTTCAGTATTCCTGCGACATCCTTGTAAGAGTAACCTGCATAATAGTGCAGATAGATAGGCATCCTGAACTGACCGTCCAGGTTCATGAGTTCATCAAATACGGCCTTGTTTCTCTCATTGAATTCATCGAAATACTGCAGCTCATTTTCCGCAGACTCAAGATCAACGTCTTTCTGACGTGATGCTGACCTGAGATAATCTCTGCATTTGTTTGCCGTCATTGTGAAAAGATAAGTCTTTTCCTTGCCGGGTTTAAAAGCAACTTTATCGTCTAGGAGTTTTAGGAATACATCCTGAACAATATCTTCTGCTTCGTGTTTCGAACCCGAGTAGTAAACGGCAAATCTGTAAAGATCATCTGCATATGCATCAAATAATCTGACTACATCTTCGTTTTTCAAAATTTTTGCCTCCGGTGTTATTTGAGATCTCACCTATATGACGGATCAGAACACCTTTTTCTTACAACGGGTCGAAAATCAATTTTTTCAAGTTCGTCTAAAAGGATTGGAGTGTTATATTCAACAATACCTGTTCCACACTGGACAGGAGTTTTCCGGGGAATCTTATGACAGGTCTTTTGAAGTATTCAAAATGGATAGATGGCGGAATGACCATTCCGTCATCAAAACTCATCTAATGCCTGAAAGAGGGTTTCAGTTCAGATTCCTATCAACGTAAGAAGCCACGTCGACCCAGCTGCTGAAAACAGGCTCGTCGCCCTCATCGGTTGATGCATCTTCAAAATCATATGCTCTGTATTCTCTGATGCATGCATTATCTTTGATATGAATGAACTCGGCATTACCATTGTCTTCTTCGTAATGACCGAAGATCAACTCTTTCCCGCCGGCTAACCTTATCCAGCTTTCCACGCCCCATCCGAAGAAATCTGTTTCCGAAGTATCCTTGAAAGAAGCACAATCATCGTATGGCGTTACATATATATTTCCGCAATGATAACCTAACGCTTCATCGTATTCCCATTGGACATCTCCCAAAGACTGCTGAGCATACCATTCTTTGGCGTTACCTGCTATTCCATATACTTTAAATACGCTTGCCATATTACTGCTCCTTTCCGGCACAGAATGATCAGAGCTTATATTTCCCGCAGATGTCAGGATAGAACTCTTTCAGCAGGTTGTTCCACTGCTTTGCGGTCTTGCCGACCATCGTGTAATAACCGATGTAACCTGCAACGCCTGCAACTATGATCAAGGCAACGAAGCTTACGATTCCGATAACAATATTGTCAGCGATGATACCACCGATCAATGAGATCAGTCCGAAGGCTGCGATAACTGCAGCGAGGATAATGGCGGGCATCTTCTGCTTCTTCTTTTTCTCGCTCAGAATGCCATATGCCTGAGCTATATGTTCTTCCTTATACTCTTTCTTGCGGAGAGCGCTTTCGAGCTGAACACTGACGCTGTAAACAGGGATCTCAATGATTTGCATTTTGATGTCCTCCTAATGGTTTTGCTTTATCATAACTTTATGAAGTCTCTGTTGTAAAGTTCCCGTTTTCTTTGTTTTTACACTGTTTCTTTTATATGGTCACCAGATATAAAGATCTTTTGTAATATTTATAATCATACAATTCGTTAAACAGTTTTCCTGATGTGCTCGTTAATATAACCAATGTCCCTTTTAACAGTAAAAGCATCGATCGCGAAAGCAAGTGCCAGCACGACGCCCACATAGATAAATGCCATCCAGAAATTGCTCGGGAAGAACCATCCGACGATAAAGCCGAAGAGCATTACGATACCGGAGAAAACAAAATATTTGATGATGTAGCTCATCACGATCGACAGTGACAATAATTCATCGAAAAGGTAGTTCACAACCGTAATTATCAAGGCGAGTCCAAAGAGCGCGAGCACGAGCGAGATCTCAGCAGTTACGCCCGACCAGATGATCGACAATGTGAATACCGCAAGTATCATCAATGCCGCAAGTATACATGTATCTTTAAGTATTTTCCTGACAGGCATTTATCTAGAACCTCCTCTTTATGTCGCGCAGATATTTGCGCGATACTATGAGCTTCTCGCCGTTGTCGAGCGTCGCTTCGAGATGGCTGTTCTTAAGCTGCTTTATTTCCGTAAGATGGGAGACGTTCATGATGCATGTCCTTGAGATCCTGACAAGATCCGAATCCTCTATGATCTTCCCTACTTCCTGCAGCGAGGAATCCAGCCTGTAAACATCGTTTTTGGTATACAGAAAGACTTTGCGGTCGACATTCTCGAGATAGTACACATCGGACATGGCAATGTGCATCCGGCGCTCATCTGTGAACGCGCTGAAGCTTATATCCAAACTCTCGATACGCTTAACAAGGCCTCTGACCGACTCGGTATATTCCGGATACTCGATCGTGACGGTGAGAGGCTTGTCCGGAGCCTGTCTCGTTATGATCTGCATTTATTCTTCCTGTTTTCCTATGCCTTCAATAACTGCCTGTGCTTCCTCCTTAAACTTCCGCGATAACGCCGCATAGACGATCACGCCAAGGAAGAACACCATATTAGTATACCTTACGAGCATACTGATCTCTGTCGTATAAGGAGATAATAACTGACTTCCGATCAAATTGCTAAACATATGCACCAGCGCACCCGCGAGAATGCTCCTGCCCGTCTTAACATATACGAAGGATACGAAAACGCTGAGCATCATTACGCTCGGTATGAACATCAGTGCGTGAAAGACCGAATCCTGAAGAAGGTTGTACTGCGCCTGCCCCGGCGTAAAATACCACGGAAGATGCCATATTGCCCAAATGAACCCCAGTATCAGGGAACCCTTCAGAAATCCGAACTTAAGTAGCAGCCTGTCGAGCGCATAGCCTCTCCAGCCGAATTCCTCATTGAGCGGACCGGAGATGAGCGACAGCAGGATGACAAGAAATATATTCAGCGGGTTGGCTCCTATGGCCTTTATGTAGTCCATATCAGGCATCTCACTGCCCATCAGGCCGACGCCGATAGTGATGCTTATAACTGACAGCAGCGCGAAGATGGCGATTGTTATGAGCGGCCACTTCCACCCCATCTGTTTGAAGCTGAAACACCTTCTGAAATAATCTTTCCTCTTGTCCTTCGGGTATGTAAGGAACACCAGGAACAGTGCGACTACAGAAGGCGCGCCGCCTCCGAAATAAAACATGAACGTTCCAATGCCTGTTCCCGTGAAACCGAAAATTACAGGAATAAATCCGCACAGCCACGTCCAAGCCAAAGTAAGTACAAAGAACAGAATCAGGTATTTTGTTGACAGCCAGTTTTTCTTCATCTGAACACCTCCGTTTGATGTGAGTCTAACGGAAGATGTGTGCCGCAGCCACAGGTCAGGTCAGTTGTTGCAAAATCATGCACGCAAAGTGCATTTTAATTAGCCGGTCAGCTGGCGCTACATATGCAGTCAGTAAAAAGACAGACAAAAACGTGATTTTTTCGCGATTTTGTCTGTCATCATGTTATCGAAACCGGTATATACCCTATGGGGGTATGTTGCAAGAGGCTAATCGGATTTGACTTGCACCAGCTTATCAATATCCTTGTCCCCGTACGATTTAGACGGCAATACCGTGCACCAGCCACCAAACAGCTCTTCGCATATCTTAAGCTCAAGTTCCTGTCTGTGAACCCAGTGCTTGACCAGGCCGTCTTCGCCTTCGAGGCCGCATCTTAATGCATGGGGACTGTTATTGAAATAGTCGCAGAGCATGGCAAACCAGACTTCATTGCCTTTATCGTCAACTCGGGTCTGCCGCGCCGTCTGAAGATTTCTTCTGATATCATCCGGCTCAGCCTTAAGATAAGCAATGTGGATCTGCTTATCGCCTATCGCCTTCTTGACGTCCTTGTAAAAATCCAGGATAGCCTCATCCGTCATGTCACGGAACAGTATCATGTCCTCCACGATGTTCTGGAAAAGAGCGCACTCTGTAATAAGAGGCTCACCGTCCCAGCTGCCATAGCGCTTCAGAACAATATCCTTAAAAAGATCAAAGGATACGCGCCCATTATATATCTCGTATTGTTCCAAAGCCTGATAGAAGCTCCGGTCATCGGTCCGGATCTTTGTATAACAGACGATTGCGTGATCGTCTTCGAAGTGTGTTTTCGCTTCGATCTCAGGCTTCAGCGCAGGGAAACGGTCCTGGATTTTGATATATTCATCTCTGTCTATATATGCGCACCAGGCAAGCTCTACCGGGGAATAGTCGCCTTCTTCAAGGACTTTGTGGTCCGGACATTTCTCTGATAACAGCTTTACAAGGGTGCTTTTGCCGCTTCCCTGTATACCTTCAATAAAATAAGTCATGTTATGTATTATCTGCCAGTGGTGATCTTCCTTAAGATCAGAAATCCTTCATCATGGCTCTGAGAGCATCATCTGATTTGCCATCGATCGAACTCTCTTTGACAAAAAGAGCTTTGATGACCGCAATGGATTTGCCGTCCTTAACGAATACGATATCGTAGACGCCGGGATCAGCATAATCAGGATTCAGATAGAAAGCACCCCACTGGGCTTCTTCCTCCTCGGGTTTAGTTAATGTGCATGTCGCAGCCACTTTGGTGTCTTCTTCGGTATAAGCCATATCCATATAGACCTTTGCATCATCCGCATGCTTATAGACGTAGACCCACAGACCTTCAGCGACAGCCGAGTCGAGATAGATCTCGGCCCACTCGTTCATCTGGAAAATGCATCTTATGCCCTTTACGTCCGGATCCTTGGCATTGAATTCAGACGTGCCGCACTGGTTGCCTTTCAAGGTCAGACCCTTTATCACAGGGCCGCCGTCAGCGTCTTTATCAAACTGGAAGAGCTCACCCGGAAGCAGCACAATGGCTCCCGGATCCGTATTATTATTCGTGGTTGCATCGGTATTACCGCCGTTATCTTCACCGGCAGTTGTATCTTTTGTGGTTTCCTTCTCAGTTGTTGTGGTTTCCTTGCCAGATGTCGGTGCCGCGTTTGGCTTGCCGCAAGCAGAAAGTGACAGAAGCATCGTGGCCGAAATGATCAGTGCTAAAATCTTCTTCATTTTGCTATCCTCCGTAATAAATAAAGGACTTCTGTTTATCTCACGTTCTAAGGTTTTACCTATGCAGTGATTATACCATGCCGGGTGTGGAGGGGCCGCGGAGATTTACAGATGGAAGCGCCTCTGGAATTCATCTGCAAGGGCTCTCCCCTTGAATATTGCGGCGGCAGCGAAAAGAATCACGCTGACCATCAGGCATACAGCCCAGGCTAATGGCATTTTCTCAGTCACAAAAAAGCATATGATGCTCGGTATGATTCCCATGAAGAGGCCCGTGATGAGGTATACCATCGTATTTCCGTTCTTATCTATCAGAGCAAGCACAAAGTTCGCCACGATCGTTGCCGCCAGCACGACCGGCACCACGAGTTCGAGCGTAACCTTCATGAGCCCGAAGAAGTATGCAGTGACGCACCACATCGCGATCGTGATGATTACCATCATGGTCACCTTGCCTGCAGATCCCGTGCCGGGCTTAAACTGCCTCATGATCCCGAACTCGAATCCTATAAGCCACATGGCCAGGAGCAGGCTCCAGTGAAGATCAGGAAAGCCCGGGAGCCTCAGTCTTACCAGAAAATCAAGGCCGATGCCGGCGATCAGGAGGCCCCAGACGATTGCCAGCTGCATCTTGTAATAGAGCGACTGCTTTTTCTGCGCCTCGAACTTGGGATAACAGGATTCCTCAGCTGTCCCGGAGAGCTTATTCTGACACAGAGGGCATTTCGCAAGATCGCCTTCAATACCGACGTTGCAGTAAGGACATCTTCTCATCTGATCACCTCCGTCGCACATACGGTGATATCCACTCCGGACTGGGAAAGCGACCTGACGAAGTTCTTCACGACACCCGTGTTCGTATATGCCGATGAGACGCCAAGAGTCAGCTTATCGCCGTAGCCGAACATCGTGGAGAACATGGTGTTGGTGCTGCAGAATCCGCTGTAATTATCGACCCGCTCTCCTAAAGGCTTCGGTGGCTTCTGCACACCCATGTTGGAGAATGTCATGGTGACCGTTTTGGCCGATTTCTTCGTGAAATGCCTTACGACCAACTGCTTGATGAATAACGGCACGACCCTCACGAAGGCCACATATTCCATGGTCTCGAAAATATCCATCTGCTTTTTGACGTTCTCTTCAGTCAGCTGGCTCTTAAGCTCGGCATCGAATTCTTTCGCAAGATCTTCAAGCGTGATCTCGCTGTCGAAGACATGCGTCACGTTCACGCTGTTGAAGAAATTCCTTGCGGTCTTCGACGGATAGTAATTACGAAGGTTTACAGGCAGTGATATGGTCACCGGAAGATCGCGCTTCCTCGGCGGCATCTCGTCACGGATGGCAAGCATCCAGAGTGCTCCCAGATAACTTGTCAGCGAGACCTTCAGTTCCTTAGCTCTCGGCAGTATCTGCGAGGTCGGAAGATGGATCTCAAAAAACTGCAATTGATTATATGGAAGCTTTATTCCGCCCGGGTGAAATGCATTCTTCTTGGCAGATCCGTGTGAGAGCTTTTTGCTTCCGAAGAACTGGCGGTAACTGTCCTGGCTTAAGTCTCCTTCAGAGGCTCCTGAGCTGATGGTAACGTCATCAAGCTCGCCCGGATATTTCCGCTTAAGATAATCAAGCACAATGATGTTCAGGAACTCCATGGCACCTGTTCCGTCAGCCAGAACGTGGGAGATATCCAGATTGATCTTCTTTCCGAAATACGTCACCTGATAGTGGAGCATTGTCTTAGACGGAACGTAAAGGACCGGACAGATCCTATCATCTTCTTTCTTGACCACAGGCGTAAGGTCGGTGTCCTCCATGTAATGCCAGAAGAGTCCGCGGCGGATTCTCACCTGCACCTGGGGACGGTCCTCAATAGCTGAGAGGACCGCCTGCTCGAGAAGAACAGGATCAACGTCTTCCTTCAGAGTGCATGTAAGACGGAACGAACGTGTGTCACGCTTTCCGGCAGTGGCCAGAAAAACTTTCGATACGTTGTCTATCCTGTACCAGTTAGCGCTTCCCATATATCTCATGCGACACATGCGCTGCAAGCCGCTTTAATGCCTTACGGGTCATGGGACCCGGCATATGCAGATACACGTGCCATCCTTTCTCTTCAATATCAAGTTCTGCCTTGCCGCCGGCCTCATCGATCTTCGCCTTGAGCCTTATGCTGTCATCTAATAATATGCCGTTTCTTCCAGACATAATGAAGACCGGTGGGAAGTTCTCGAAGCTGCCAAACAGCGGGCTGAACGTCGGATCAGCCGGATCCTTATCCCCTAAGTATGCTTTGGCAGAATTCATAACGAACTCTTTATTAAGTACAGGATCGATGTCCTTGTTGGTCTCATAGGACTCTGCAGTTCCTGTCATGTCAGTCCAAGGGCTGAACAGCAAAAGTTCACGGGGCGCGGGCTTCCCCTCCGCGATAAGTCTCTGTGTCATGCTAAGCGCCATGTTGCCGCCCGCAGAATCACCTGCCAGGAGCACGTGGTCAGCCTCCGCAACGTTCTTTGTAATATATTCCCACAGGGCATTTCCGTCTTCAGCTGCGGCCGGATAAGGATGCTCCGGAGCCAGACGGTAAGCAAATGAATAGACCGTAAATCCCGTTGCCATTGCAAGCTTTACACCGAGATTGCCAGCATAATCAAGACCGCCGCTGATGTACCCGCCGCCATGACAGTAGAGGATCACGTAATCAGGATCGTATGGAGATCCCGGCTTATACTCCTCACAGCGGATCCTGCCGACGCGGAAGGGTCTGCGCTCCACATTGCCTATAGGCGTCGAAAGGCGGCTTGCACTATCTGCAATTTTGCGGTGGCGTTTGATCTCCGCGAGCGACGATGCCGTCCCGGCCATAGACCTCACTATCCTCAAAGATGTGGCAAGCGGTGTCTTCATTGCTCTGATTTCCTTTTCCTTCTGCTCATCTGCTTCATGATGCATTTACTCTTTCCCGGTTACCTTTTCTCTATTCCTGTATCAGTATTTTTTATTATACAAAAATATGGCCTTGAACCCATGTTATAATTCATTTGGATATGGGACAGTATTTCCGGACATATAACTCAGACCAGGTCCCGGATGAGAAATACTGCATTCAGAAAGAGGGATAATATGGGGAAGATTTCAGCTAAGAACCGGAAAGTGATCACGCTTTATTTGATCGTAACGCTTCTATTAACCTGGCTGTTACAGTTCATGCCGATCTTTATGGGATTGGACGTGGAGAATACATCGATATCATCCTTTGATTTTGCTTCCCTGTTCTTTGGAATCGGCGGCGTAATACCGACTCTGGTTGGTGTTATATTCGTTCTGGTTTTCTATACGAAGGACGGCATAAAAGATTTCCTCAAAAGATGCTTTATTCCGAATAAAGAATGCATAGCCGCAATTTTATTCTCACTTGCATTGATCTGTGCGGAAGTATTTGTGACGCAGATGATATCAAGAGTCCTTGGCGCCGAGAAGCTCGGCTTTGAGGGATTAAAAGTGATCGCCGGCAACCCTTTGTATTTCTTCTATTTCCTGTTCTGGGGTATAATCTCCGGACCTTTTTCCGAAGAATTCGGATGGAGAGGCTTCTTAACGGACCGCTTATTTAAGAAAGATAAGCTGCTTCAGATGTCCTTGTTCATCGGATTCATATGGGGAATCTGGCATCTGCCCTTGTATTTTTATCCCGCGCAGATCCAGCACGACTGGTTCAAGATCAATCCGTTACTGGGACTGCTCTTCATCGTCAGCTGCATGTCTGCCGCCCTTGTTTATACGTCCATATATGTTACCGCAAGAAGAAAGGTCTTCCCTATCTTCTTCCTGCACATGTTTAAGAACATCATCCTGACCGGAGCCATGATCTATCCGTTCTCAGATACTTACAGCATAGTCGTTGTCTTCGTTGAGATCGTAATGGACGTACTGTTCTACGTTATATTCACAAGAACGCCTTTCTTCAGGAAAGCTCTCGAAAAGACGGCGGAATTCAATTATTTGAAGCAGTGAGAAGGCAGCGGTATATGATCAATACAGCAGTCATCGGGATGGGTAATATGGGCAGCCGCTATGCAGGCTATATTGCGTCCAGAATGGTGCCGGGCATGACGCTTTCGGCTGTAACGAGAGTAAGTCCTGAGAGGCTTTCGCAGCTTGAGGAAGATCTGGGTAATAAGATTCCTGTTTACGATACCGCAGATGAACTCCTGGACAGTTTTGCACGTGGAGAGATCTCTCTTGATGCTGTCATTATCGCAACGCCTCATTATTCGCATGAACAGATTGCCGTTAAGGCGTGGAGAGCAGGGCTTGACGTGCTTTGCGAGAAGCCTGCAGGTGTTTATTCGAGGCAGGCGCGCATCATGGAGACGGAAGCTGTAAGCGCCGGAAGAGTCTTTGCCATGATGTTCCAGATGAGGCTGTCAGAATGCTGCCGCGAGCTCTATTCGATCGTCTCTTCAGGCAGATACGGAAAGATCAAGAGAGTCCACTGGCTCGTTACGAACTGGTACAGACCTGACGGCTACTATAAAGCAAGCAAATGGCATGCCACATGGGCGACTGACGGCGGCGGAGTCCTTCTTAACCAGTGCCCCCACAACCTTGATATCCTCCAATGGATATGCGGCACCCCTGCCCGCGTTCAGGGTTTCTGCCACGAGGGACATTACCACGACATCGAAGTCGAAGACGATGTAACCGCCTATATGGAATGGGAGAACGGCGCGACCGGCACATTCATCACATCAACAGGTGACGCCCCTGCCATCGACCGTCTTGAGATATTCCTTGAAGAAGCCCTGATCGTCTGTGAGAATGGCAATCTCAAGGTTTCCGAACTTGCGCCCGAACTGGGTCAGAAAGAGTCTGATTACAGGAAGAATTCGGCCGATTTCTTCAAGACGATAAAAGGTACCTGGCACGACGTCGCTCTTGGCAAAGATGTTGAAGATCAGTGGCTTAAGATGCTCTGCGGTTTTTCCTCATATCTCGAAAAGAACTCCGGCTCAAACCCCTCCTCCGAACCCTTCATTATCCCCGGTTCAGAAGGCCGGAAGAGCCTTCTACTCTCAAACGCCATCTACCTGTCTTCGTGGAAAAAGAAGATGATCGACGTACCGGAGATAGGCTCAGAAGATGAGCTTGAGTTTGAGAAGAGATTTGAAGAGGAGATTGGGAAGAAAAAGGGGAAAGGCTTATAATTCGCCTTTAATCTTTTTCGTTACTTCCACATCCGCAGGCAGCCAATCAACCGTTTCAATTTCATCTATTGATAACCATTTTGCGGCTTCATGTTCAAGTAGTTCCATGTCAGAATCCGGTGCCAGTTCTGCCCAGAAACAATCCATGGATAAGTGGAAATTCGGATAATCATATTCGACTGTTGTAAGAAGAGCGCCGACGATTATGTCTGCGTTTAATTCTTCCTTAATCTCTCTAGCAAGTGCATGTTCAGGAGACTCACCGTCTTCTATTTTTCCGCCTGGGAATTCCCATCCGTCTTTAAAATCACCATATCCTCGCTGTGTTGCGAAGATCTTATTTCCTTTTCGTATTATTGCTGCTACTACTCTAATTGTTTTCATTTCCAAACGTTACTTCATAATGAGTGATAATCAACCAATCATCAACTTATTTGTCTTCTTCAAGAATTTGGCCGGGATTGGTTTATCAAGCCTCCATGTAATACTCATTGGTCTATCACCAGTATGATTGACATAATTCGCAGGGCCAAGGAATGTGTAAATACCGGCTCCTCCAGATATGCGATCAGTCTTATACTCTCTGACAAACAAGAGAATTTTGCTGCCGTTTTTATTGTGGTTAATATATCTCTGGCCTGTCGTAGAAGAAGATGATGTTGTACTCTGACTCTGCCAGTGGAATAGTTCTTCATTTATAGAGTAATCATCATAAAGAGTGGTGGGAGAATAGTCCTTATCCGCTTTATTCAGAGTGATAAAGAAGACGTCCACCTTTTTATCTGGCAACCACTTAACGCCTTCTCTTACAGTACCGGGCTTATCAAAATCCATTGCAACCAGTATCTGATCTCTAGTGTATGAACAATGTAGATCTAGAGGACATTCAAAGCCAAGATCAACAGATTCATCGATGAAGTCGATCTCGTCAAAACGATAGCTGAGAAGCTCATCCAGTTCTTTGAGCATGGTTTTGGATTTGAACAATTCATCAATATTGTCTTTGACTTCGTTATCGTTCAAATCAAGCATTGGTTTATTGAATATAGTGATATAGAACATTTGGAACATTCGCTTCTCGACAGGCGACATAGACGAATAATTAAAACTATTCCGATAATTGATCAGATGTCTTAAGTAAGCGATCCATCTGCGTGAATCTGCGGTAGCAAACTTAGCAAACGACTTTTGTAGTTTTTCTTCCAGCGGCTCCTTGAAATCTTCGGCAATATCAGCCATAGCACATAATCTTGAGAAAGATGAGTACTTATACATATACCTAGGATCAAGATGGTAGTAGTTTAAGAATGAAGAGAGCCTTAATTCCAATCCGGTATCATCTGAAAAAGACTCTATCTTCTTTACTAATCCGGCAGTGTTTCCATAAGCAGCTCTTATGTTATCAAGAATTATCCTAGATGCTTTCTCTTCTAATTGAATATAACATCCCTTTGGAACGCCAATGAAACCTTCCTTGATTTCTCTTGAAACGCTTCTTGATGAGTCATTGAGGAGGGCGGCAAATTTACTCTCAAAGTTATATTTTCTGTTAGCTTGTCCAATAAAGTCTAAAACAGTAAGGCAATCCTTACCCTCAGCAAGACGAAGACCTCTTCCAAGTTGTTGCAAGAAAACAGTCAGGGATTCCGTTGGCCTTAAGAACAGAACAGTATTAACTTCCGGTATATCAACACCTTCGTTGTAGAGATCTACAACAAATATGACCTTGATGGTTCCTTGAACAAGTTTATACTTGGCAGAGCTGCGTTCTTCTTCTGGTGAATCACCTGTAAGACACATAGCCGGAATACCATGGTTATTGAAGAACTCGCTCATGAATCTCGCATGTTCAATGGAAACACAGAATCCAAGAGCTTTTACTTCTTCTATGTCAGTAACGTATTTTATTAATGAACTGCGAACCATATCTGCACGCCTATCAGAAACAGCACCACTGAATGTATAGATATTGGTTAGTTCACCTTTGTCATATCCTCCGCGAGCCCATTTAAGGGTGTCTAAGTCAACAGTATCAGTCACTCCAAAATACTGGAACGGACAAAGAAGTTTACGGTTGATAGCTTCTGGAAGTCTTATTTCAGCTGCTATTCTGTTGTCGAAGTATTCGAGGATGTTCTTTCCGTCCATACGCTCAGGAGTAGCTGTTAATCCTAATAAGATTTCAGGTTTGTAATACTCTAATAGCTTCTTGTAGGAAGGCGCCGCTGAATGATGGAACTCATCAACTATAACAAACTGATAGAAGTCTTCAGAGGTCTTGGTAGCGAAATCCTTTGAGTTGAAAGACTGTATTGAAATAAACAGATGGTCAATACCATCCGGAGTGTTTCTACCGACAAGTGTATCTCCAAAATTTGGATCTTTCAGCACAGCTCGGAATGTGTACAGCGCCTGGCTGAGGATTTCCTCTCTGTGAGCCACAAACAGAAGCCTTGTTGGTTTGCCGGGATGTGCTTTAACAAAACGCCTGTAATCTAAGGCTGCAATAACAGTTTTACCTGTTCCTGTGGCAGCCACGAGCAGATTTTTGTAATGCCCCCTAATTTCTCGTTCCGCTTGAAGTTTATCCAGGATCTCCTGTTGATAAGAGTATGGTGTTACATCAACAGTATATTTATTTGCATCATCATTTTTATGATATCTCTCTGCTTTAAGGGCTCTCGCTAATCTTTCTCTCTGCCCCTCATCGTAGTATTCAAACTCACTCGAATTCCAGTTAGTTTCAAAGGTGGCAGCAATCTTCTTAATCGTGTCAGGAGAATCCTTTTGAGTTATCTTCAAATTCCATTCCAATCCGCTTGTAAGTGCAGCATTGGACATATTGGAAGAACCGACATAAGCAGTTGTAAAGCCGGTATTTCTGTAAAAAATATAAGCTTTGGCATGGAGTCGTGTGATCTTGGTGTCGTAGCTTACCTTGATTCTCGTATTTGGAAGTTGGCTAAGTTCTTCTATAGCTTTAACATCCGTAGCGCCCATATATGAGGTTGTTATGATGTCTAATTCTCCGCCATTTGTAGTGAACTGCCTGAGTTCATCTATGAGAAGTCTAAGACCACTCCATTTAATGAATGAGACAATCATCTCTATTCTGTCGCAAGAAACTATTTCCTTTTTTAGTTCTGTGAACATCTGGGGTTCGTTCTTTGCCCCAGTAAATATGCTTGATCTAGCGATAGAAGTGACGGGGCGTGAAAGCTCTGCCTTCTCATTCACCGATAGGACTGAGTTTTTCTTGTCGTATACAGCAAGCAACTGTTCCGCTCTATCTGATACAGATTTGCTTTCTAATTGGATATTCGAACTATCTATCGCTGATTTGATTATGTTATTAACAAATTCAATCTGCTGATTAGTATCGCATCCACTATCCTTAAGGAAATCTAAGCTCTGCTCAACTATTTCAGCTACATAAGACGACAAAACCTTAGATGATTCAGCCGCATCGATCTTCTCTGTCCTGGAAATCTTATCTCCTTTGGACAGCTCTTCCTCAATCGCCTTGTTGATTACCTGTTCGTACAGACCATTAGGTAGCATGAAATATTCCTTTAACTGTAAACTTTGGGAATATTATACATCAGAACAAAATCCCTATCCTCCGTGCTCAAATGTGCATTTTACGTTCTTATGAGCCGAATCCGCTTAAGTCCTTGATGACCTCTCCTGCGATGATGAGTCCGACGACAGAAGGGACAAAGGCGGTAGAGCCGGGGATGTCTCTTCTCTGGGTGCATTTCCGCTCGGCGCCGGGCGGACAGATGCAATGCGTCCTGCAGCTTATGGACATGTCTTCTATGGGGCGCGTAGGCTCTTCCTTGGAGTAAACGACCTTAAGGGATTTGATGCCTCTCTTCCTGCATTCACGGCGCATGACCTTTGCCAGAGGGCATATGGACGTCTTGTAGATATCTGCAACTTCGAAAGCCGTGGGATCGAGCTTGTTGCCGGCTCCCATGCTGCTGATTATGGGCGTGCCGGTCTTGTCTGCCTGCATTACGAGCTCTAACTTGCCTGTTACGGTGTCGATTGCGTCGATCACGTAATCGTATTCTTCGAAATTGAACTGGTCGGCGGTATCAGGCATATAGAAAGTCTTATATGTGCGCACGACGCAGTCAGGATTAATGTCATGGACGCGCTCTTCTGCGACGTCCACCTTATATTTGCCGACGGTCTTGCGCGTCGCGATTATCTGACGGTTGATATTTGTAAGACATACTTTGTCATCATCGATGAGGTCCAGAGCACCGATGCCGCTCCTGGCCAGAGCCTCTACGGCATATCCTCCGACACCTCCGATGCCGAACACGGCAACGCGGGCATTTTTAAGCTTATCCATGCCCTCATGTCCTAGAAGGAGCCGCGTTCTGGAAAACTGATCAAGCATTGTTCTATTCTCCGTTCAAAGTCCCGGAAGACACTCCCGGGCGGTTAGTTAAGGTATTATATCACGGTTCTCCATTTCCTTAATCAGGCAGTCGTAAACCTTCTTATTGATATGGCAGTCAGCAAGCGCGCGGTGAGCGCCGTCGTATGAGATGCCATAGTGGTATGCCAAGCTTCCCAAAGACCTGCTGCTCAGCTCAGGCAGGCATCTTCTCGCGACTGCGAGCGTATCCACATATTCGTTTGGAATGGGTTTTCCCAGGATGTTCATAGCGTCGCGCTGGATAAACCTTAAGTCAAAGTTCCTTATATTGTGACCGACAAGGATGCTGTCACCTGCAAAGGCCACAAAGGATCTTAAAGCCTGGTCGATCTTCGGCGAACCTGAGACCATATCATCAGTAATGCCGTTAATACTGCTGGCCATATAAGGAATATGGAAGCCCGGGTCAACCAGCGTCGAGAACTCATCTATTACTTCGCCGCCATCCACCTTCAGCGCAGATATCTCAATAATCGCATCAGTATCAGGAGACAATCCTGTTGTCTCAAGGTCGAAAAGAACGTAGTTGTCCAAACGCTTAATGATCATGCTCATCACCTTAAGTAATACCGTATGCTATAACTAATTCTCTCATAAATCTACTCCCCCTTCCCGTCATCTGTCTCAAGGCTGATGTCGAGCAGCTCCTAAAAAGAGCTCAAGAATAAATCCCATCGTCACCGATGGGATCTGAATGCTGTCAATGCGATTAATCGGACTGTTTTTTCGAGGCCCGGAAAAAAGATCACTTCTTTGCTCCATACAGATAATCGTTCAACACCTCTTCGTAGTTGTCAGGAACACTTCTGATATACGCTTCCGTGTATGTATAGAACTCGATTGGAGATCTTACACATGACACGTTAAGATCTTTAGGACTCGGCAGGGGAAGCCGCTTATTATTCCGGTAATTAAATGTGAAGAAATCTCTCCCTCCGAAATTGATATTGAGATGCGCTCCCATATATGTGAAGGTTTCCAGAAGCGACGGGGTCCACGGCTTCTTGCTTCCTCTGGATGTCTTGGGAAGGAGAAGATACCTGTCCTCCGTCTCTGCAAACATGTCTTTCTCGGTGTAATCAAATACGCGGAAGCTCCCGTCTTTCACACTGCCTGTTTCACTGATCACTTTCTTTATACTGTTGCCTTCGAAATAGACTTCAGTCCTTGTGTAATCATCGTAGAGGCGTGAGTATCTGACTTCCTTATGCCAGGTTGGATCAAGCTTTTGCAGGCCGTAATAATGCCTGATCCTGTCATCTAACTCGATCAGGTGCTTTCCTTCAGTAAAGAGATTTTCTCCGGTCTCCTTGGGCGTTTTAGATTTGGTCTTCGATTTTGAATATACCTCAGTCAGAGAGACATCCTTCTTATCCGCTTCCAGAGCCTCTGTTACACACGAAGGGAAGATATCTTTAAGAGCCTTCTTATCCACGCCGTTCCTGCCGTGCCAATGGAACAGCGGATAGGAGATCTCAGTCTCAAGACCGTAAAATCCCCTGTCAGTTATATTCGTAAACTTCTCCGCAAATCCTCTGCGCTCAGGCGTCTGCAGAACTCCGCACACACCCAGAACACTGAGTATCACGTTTATCTCGTTGCCGGTGGCATCTATTATCTTGGACCTTGTAATGAGCTTTTGCAGCGCAGTGTAATTGTTATGGTCGCCCATGCTCTCTGCAAGCTTTAAGATGTTAACGAGGATCTCAACATCCTTCTCCGTATAAGATACCTTGGGAAGATCTTTAAACTGCTTAAGATCGAACAGCAAAAAGTCCGGTGTCTGCATCTCCTGTATGGTGTGCTTCTGAGGATAGTACAAAGCGTATCTGGACAACGAATCTTCAACATGACATATGTATTCTTCGTCAATCTTCATACCGCAGACGGGACATGCATAGTCTGAACGGTTCAGGCCGCTCATATATTCGCGCTTAACTTTATGCTCAGGAATCGCACGCGCGATAAGGTAACTCGCAAGAGCCGTCCTATACTGATTCTTCCCTGTCGAGAGGCTGTGGAGAAAACCGTTCACAAGATCCTTGATCTCAATTTGTTTCCGGACCTTTGTAAGTTCATTCAGCAAGTCATCGTGGCTTTGTCTGCGGGGTTCTATGAGGACGCCTTTCTCGATGCCTCTTCTAATCTCAAGAGAGCGGTCGACTTTATCGTGGTATGGCTTCGCATCGTCGTAGCCGAACACCTTATTCATTGTGTCGTGCATGTTCATGGAAGGATCAACGCCAAAGATCCGGGCAAACCGTTCGTCTAAGCCTTCCCATGATTTCTCGTAGAAATCATCCCAATACCATGTGAAATAGTCTTTCAGGATCTTTCTTGCTTCTTTAGAACTTAAATCCATAAGATATTATCCCCTCAATGGTTCCATCCGTTTGTGCTTACCGGATCGCCTTCCGTGATTACTCTCTGATAAACTTCTTATCCGCTTCATATTCATCGCTGACAAAGCGCTCGACGGTCATGTGGAGATCGTATTTCTCGCGGAGTTCGGCGAGCTGCTTCATCATGGGTGATGCATGATGATCATCTATGGCAGCCTGATCTTCCCAGGAATCAATGAGCAGCACTGTCTCAGGATCATCAAGCGGCACAAAATACTGATATCTGAGATTGCCTTTCTCAGCACGTATATCATCAGCTATACCGGACTTTTCCATCTCTTCGGCAAATGCTCTGGCACTGCCGTTCTGGCCTTTGTAATAAAGATTTACGGTTATCATATCAAGTCTCCTTAACCCATTCTCAATAATGCCGGTCATTCTATTCAGAAATAGAATACATCTTCGAACTTTTTATCAAGTGCTATGCAGATTACCAGCGCAAGTTTAGCTGTCGGGCAGAACTGTCCGGTCTCGATCGAACTTATTGTGTTGCGTGACACGCCGACCATTTTGGCCAGTTCATCCTGCGACAGATTCAGCTCTTTGCGGTATTCCTTCAGTCTGTTTTTTAATACCAGTGAATCGTCCATTTCTCATACCTCAAGGATAGATCTGAAAGATCTCACAGATCGTGATAAACGTAAACATCAGAAATACTACGCCGGTCGTGAGCGACAGTATGATGTATTTGCGTTCCTTCTTTTTGACGGCATTGAAGATGTTCATTGCAAATACAATGCAGAATTCCATAGCCGCAACACCATAGATCATCTTGCTTTTTGAAGCAAGGCTCAGTGCGCCAAGAACAGCCATGAAGAAAAAACCGAATATTATTGCAAATCTTGCCGAACTCCTGTTCTCTTCGATCGTTGCCACGTCACGGCCTTTGTTCTCATTACGGCTCTTCATTAAAATCTCTTCTTTATCCATTTCCTATTTCTCCTGCTTTCAAGTTTATTATGACAAGTATACTTGGCAATTTGAATTGTAGCATTGCCAAGTACACTTGTCAACAAGCAATTTATTCCTGTGGACGTTTCAGATTTGCTATAATGGAAAAGTCGGAATCAGGGATTTTTATTACAAGGATTAAGAAATGACAATGATTACTAAACGCCAGTGTCCTTCATGCGGTGGCACTCTGACTGTCGATAACGATAAGCAGATGTACCACTGTCTGTCTTGCGGTTCAGCATACGATTTTGATTATTTCAGAGCTGAGAACCTGAATGAGATGGGTGATACTCACCTGTCGCGTAAAGAATTCGGAGCCGCTGTAGACACATACAGACTCAAACTAAAAAAGAACCCGCAGGATTTTCTCGCACTCAGAGGATTGATGCTTGCTGCAGCCCGCCTTAAGGATATGGACGGGCTTGTAAATGCGGGCAACAAAAACCATTTCACGTATAACACCATAATGGTCAGAGAAGTGCTTGACAGTGCGGCGGAAGAAGATACCGGGTACTTTGAAGATCTTGCAAGGATCTATTACAACTTAAACAGGCTCTCGAACTGCAATTCAGAGATCAGATCTCTTACTACTTCAAAAAGCCGTATCGATCAGACAATAGCGCTTGAAGAACAGGACTCTACCAATTACAAGATCACATCAGGATACTTTTCGGGTAATCGTCCCATGGAAGTATTCGTCTCACATTGGGGATTGGCTCTTTTTCTCCTGATCGTCATGCTTTGCATCGTTATTCCCACAGCTGTACTTGGCGATGGCATCATAGCACTGGTTGCCGGTATGTTCTTTGTCTTTTTTATCGGATTGACTGTTTTTGTTAATATGACGGCTATATATCCGGAAGTTAAAGAAGAGAAAGAACTGAGATCATATCTCCAAGAACTCTACGCTGAATCAGAACTGATCGGACCGCAGATCCGTAGACTTGAGAATGAAGCTGCAGATCTCGCAGCCGGCATCAGGACTTCCATTCAGAAATTTATAGAGAAAGACCGTCGGATAATCTCAGAACCCATAAAGGAACGCGTTCCTGCTGCAGTCAGCACGATCAGGAAACACCAGTGTCCGTCCTGCGGCGGCAGCCTTAGAATCGACAGAGATAAGCAGATGTACCATTGTACCTTCTGCGGTTCGACTTATGACTACGAATACTTCAAGGGAGACCGTATCCATGAGGCGGGTGAGACATATCTCTCCAGAGGAGAGTTTATGGCCACTTCAGATGCATACGAGTTCATGCTGAAGAAAGATCCGCACGACTTTATCGCGCTCAGAGGACTTATGCTCTCAGCAGCCCATCTGACCAGTATAAATGAGCTTGATCAGGAGATCGGGAAAGAGGATTTCTCCTATGATCCCGCGATGGTAAAACGTGCAATAGAAAGCGCTTCGGAAGAAGATAAGGCATACTTTAAGGAGCTCGCCAGAGTCTATTCCGAGAAAAATAAAATCATCGAATGCAACGAAGAGATCAAGGCTCTTTATAAGAAAAAAGACGACATCAATACTGTTATCGCACAGAACGACGCTTCGCGTAATAAATATTACATCGTTGACAAAGACGGCTTGCAGACTCTTCCCAAAATCCGGTTCATTATTACATGGGTTATTACTGCCCATTCTTTGCTGTTTACGACCGGCTTCGGTATAGGATTAATTGAGACAATCATTGACAAGTCAGATTATTTAGTCATAGCACTGTGTTTATTTATTCCCACACTCTTAATAAGTCTCGGTCTGATCGGATATAACTACTTCTATGTCTATTCCAGGATGAGAAAACTGAAGAAGCTCGACAAAGCCAATGCAGAACTCTATGTTGAATCCGGCAAAGTGGATCAACAGATAAAAGACATTGAGAACCGCTCAGAAGATATCCTGAAAGACATCAGAAGATCCATCCACGATTTTGTAAGGAAAGACCGCCTGAGAATGAGCGCCGGGAGATAATGCTTTGGCGCATCTCTCCCAGCGGATACTCTTACGCTCTCTCGCTTAAGACCTTCTGTGCCCTGTCCTGCGCGATCTTGATCACTGACGCCAGGTCCTTCTGGCCCAGGAAATATGCCGGCATTTCCTCGTAGAGGATAATGCTTATCGCAGCATCTTCGGAATCCATTTTCGAAGCTGTCGAAATGATCTTCTCCATCTTATCGATATTGCTGTTGGAGAAAGCCGGACCCATTGGATTGTAAATTGCGCCGGGTGTTGTGGTGTCAGGATCGTTAAAGTAAGCAACGGTCTCTTCCGCATTCTGCCTGAAAGCCGCGCGGCTTATAACAAACTCATCGTGAACTGAGAGCGACTGCATGATGTCATCTGTCAGGAGGAGCTTTATGAACTCGGTGCAGGCATCAACATCAGGAGCCTGAGCTGAGACCGCAACGGATACGCTGACAGTGAACATCGGACCTCTGCCGTCAGTCGAAGGGATTCCCAATATCGTCGTGTCACTTCCGGGATCAGTCATGTTCATAAAGAAATTGCCGATGCCGGAGATATTGCTGTAGTAAGCAGCCGCTCCATAAGTGGAATTTGCGAAAAAGTCATCTGAACCGTCATTGGTCTTGGGCTTCTCAATGACATTGTTCTTAACATATTCTGCAAGCTCGGCAAATTCCTTGCCGGAGAAATCCGCCTTGTTATCTGTTATGAACTTATCGTTCATGCCGTTAAAGAGTTTGGTGAAGTAGATAGCCTGGCCTGAAGTTATAACGTCCGTGCCGTTCAGCGTACCCTTAAGGAATGCCTCATATTCCTTGGTGGTAAATCCGACTCCGCTGCTGCCGGCATATTTTGCATCAGTCACGATGCCTTCGATGCCGAAACAAAGAGGCATATGGTAAAGGGCTCCGTTAGTTTTAGCCCCTTCAATGATGTTGGTGAAATACTTTTCCTTATCCAGGCCTTCTGCATATTTGGAAAGGTCGACAAGATAACCTGAATTGTTGAGCTGGCCCAGATCACCGACATTCATCAGGATATCCGGTCCTTCACCGTTTATGATGTCCATCGCGAGTTTGTTGCTCAGCTTCGCATCTCTGTTAAGCTCACTTGCATCTGAATCATCCTGGCTATCCGAATTAACGTAATCGACCTTCTCATCACCGGCATAACGGTCGTTAAACTCAATAAAGCACCTGCCGTTCGTGATGTTGAACTGATTGATCGCATCAGCGATCTTCTTATCAACATAACCGTGAGGGGCATAGAGAGTCAGAATTGTCTTTCCTGCATGAGGATTCTTATCAGCCTTCGTAAAATCAACGATCACAAAAGGCTGCTGCTTCATTTTACGGAACTGGGTATTCTCATAGATATCCCCGCAAAGGATGAACGAACCATCTGAACAGCTTGCAACGCGCAGAGTAGAGAGCTCTTCCCTGTTCTCGCCGCACCAACTGAAATTGAATACCTCCTGTGCGGTCTTATTCTTTAAGTCTGCCTTGGTAATGCCCGTTGAAGTGTTGTAATAAAGGCTTCCGTCGGTGCCTGTCCAGGAAAACTCCAGATGATCAAAATCAAGCCATTCGTAATCTTTTGCATCAAGAGCTTTAACCTGGCCTGATCTGAAGTCAGCTTCAAGGAAAAGTTTGGCATCGCCATCTGTATGTGCAGGAATAATGAACTTATCATCACCTTCAAAAATAACGGTATTAACATCCCATACGCTCTTGCCTTCGACCTTAAGGGCAACATCTTTCTCCTGTCCGTCTGGCGATGCGATCTTGAGCAGATAATACTGTTCTTCCTTGCCTGCCTTGCAGATGCTTATTTTGTATGAACCTGCATAAAGCACACGTTCAACGAAGCAGTTTTCTGCTGCTACGGACTTCTTGCTGTTTAATACTGCTCCCGTGGAAGGATCGATAGTGTTCTCGAGATAACTTGGAATGCCTGTGTACTGATCGTACATCTCATAGACAACCTTGATCTTGCCGTCAGAATAAGTTGCTGACTGGACATTGGGCAGATCCGTAAAATCTTTATACAGGTTGATCGTTTTCGTGACCTGCTTGGAAGCCCTGTCTACGACCGTCAGCATGGCAACTGATGAATTGGGGTCTCTGTAACCCATCCAGATGACGCCGGGAGTAGAATAAATATCACCGAATGAATAGATGACTATGTTCTTATCATCGGCTCCTGCCAGAACAGAAGTAGTGTATTCTACAACCTTGCTTGCGCCGATCTCCGGCACGATCTCTGTCTTAACTGAATTGTACCAGGGCGAATCTTCCGCAACTTTTGTACCTGTCCTGGCTTTGTTCTGCGCCTGTGGCTGCGTTATCCCGCCGCCGTTCTTCTTATCGCATGCTGCGAATGTTAAACCAACTGCGGCAGCCAATACCGCAGACATAAATCTGACCGCTGAATTTTTCATAAATCTTTCTCCAACATCCCCAATGTGATAATCAAAAATAATTGTAGACTTGCGGAACGAATAATTCACACTGACAATTAGGCAATTTAAGGGTATTGGCTGTTGATCTTCATCTAAGCGCAGGCAATCCGGGAACGCCGTGAAGGAACCTGCCATCAGTTCCCTGCCTCATTTTCTTCTGACCACGAGGCCGCCTATATACGAACTTTTCCAGAATTCGGGGAAATACAGATAATACACTTCCGTTCCTTTGCTGTAGTGTGGATTAAACACAACTCTGCTGCAGTATTCATCGTCTATTATGTAGTAATGATCCCAGCTGGTGAATTTTACGATCCAAATCTTCTTTCTGACCGTGATACGTCCTGCATGCCAATAGAAATCCTTCCTGTTGATCTTTGCGAAAAAGATCAGGGATGTTATGCAGCGGGCGGTCGTAAAGACACATATCACTATGCAGCATGCTGCCAGGATCATAAATGCGTACTTAATGACATTAGAATAAACATACAACGGCTTAAAGACACCGGCATTCCAAATTGCAACAACCGTGGCCGCAATAACAGCGCCGATAATGCGGATAACAAAATTCCTCAGGATAAACTCCTTGCGGATATTCTCAAATTCACTGCTGTCCAGTTCATTAGCTCTTTTGAATTCAGTTTCAGATAAAACTACTTCCCTGTATTCCGATATATTTGTTTCCTGATTCAGTCCCATAGTGCCTCTCTTACGTTAATTCATTTTCTCTTCTGTTTCTTCTTCCGGTGCTTTCACGCCGGTCGGGAATGTTTTTGTCTTAATATCTTTCACCAAAAAACTGTTAAGTATCAGATCGGCGTTAAGCTTATCTTCGCACTTGAAATCTCTGTAGGTGTTGTCCTTTTCGTGGAGCCTGATGTAGTGGTAGGTCGTGTGATATCGGTATGTTCTAGTATAAACTGAATAATAATCAACTTTGATAATGTTTTCGAGCCTGCCTATCCATAATTCTTCAGTGGTATACACTATGCAGTAAGTCCCACCTACAGCCATAATGCCGTTCCAGAGGCAGTTGATCGTAGAGTGCATGAAGTCGTTATTCACCTCATCTGCATCGAAGCCCTGCTTTACTATAGCTGACTTAAGCTTATTGCCGGGAATAAAACTCGGCTCAACAAGTTTCGCTGCTGCCACGCTCAATATGGAGAGCATCTCGATGACAAGTATGGCACAGATAATTATCGGAACACTTGTTACTTTATTATCGACCAGTTCTATAACCAATAAGATATTCAGGATCACTGCGATGATAACCCCCGTTGCGATCCTGCCCTTCCAGCGATCCTTGATCACATAATCACAGGCTTCATACATGTCCTTGTGATCCTTGATCGCTTCCATATTTGCCAGATGCGCTTCAAGAGCTTTCTCTTCAGACAGTCTCGTAAGTGGATCAGGATTGTCTCTCCACTTAATAGCTGCTTTCTTCCTATTTCCCATAAATCTGTTCACTTATTCCACATACATGACCGTCTCAAGGTCATCGAATCCGTAGTGTCTATATGCGATCCTGTAGTCAGGGTGCATATTGAGAACGAGGTCTGCCAACGTGACAAAGTCTTCGAACTTGTGGTAGACGGAGATCGCCATTCTCGGGCGGTTCTCCATAATGAGCTTGCGGGCGCCCTGAAGTGCTTCATACTCCGCGCCTTCGATATCCATCTTAAGGAAAGTTACTTTCTTGTCCTTGAGGACATCATCCAGCGCTACCGTCTCGATCTCCTCAACGCCTTCGAAGTTTCTCTTCTCAGCCTCTTCCCTGCTTATTATGCATGAAGTCTCGAAAGCATCCGAAGCGAAGTAAACCTTCTTATTCACATCTGCAGTGCCATAAGGATAGAGGTCGCATTTGCCAAGCGGCGCAAGGATCTCTTTGGCTTTTGCATAGTTCTTCGGATCAGCTTCGAAGGAATAAATATGCTCAAAGCCCTTGTGGCCGCACCAGCCTGCAAAGTTAAAGCATGTGGCACCGTCAAAGCATCCGCAGTCGACGAAGACTTCGTTTTCGCGCGCTTCGAAAAAGTCGAAATACTGCCCCTGGTTGTTGCGCCAGTCGAAGACCCCTCCGATAATGTTATTCTCGCTTATTCCGATCTCACCGATAAGGCGCTTCCTGATCTCATCAGCCACAGGCTTTACCGGGTAAGAGACAACGAGTGTCTTATCGCCGTAAAGGTTCATATTTTCTTTGAGCTCTTTCTCTGTGATGACCTTGATCCCCGTCTGTTCATCAACAGGGCCTTTGCTCTCATCCGGATCGATAAATGCATCGATCGCCACGCCGAAATTCTTAAACCTTCCTGCAAGATAATGCCCCGCGACACCTGCGCCGTACATCAGGCAGTGCGAACCTTTCGGGATCTTCTCGACATACACGCGCATGTCGCTGTTTAAGTTCTTGTATTTGGAATCAAGACCTGTGATGTAGCCCAGATCGCCTGTTTTGGCATAACTCATTCTTGCTTCGAAGATCTTTTTCGATATCTCATCGTTAAGATGCGCATAGACATTTTCTGCCATCTTCTCAAAACCGGCATCCATGCTGCCGGAGCCCCTCAGCGCCTTCTGCTTGTCAGATGCCTTGTCTGAACCATATTCAATACGTTTCTCAGATACGCTCATTTCATTGACCTCTCTATTTCCAAATATCTGTATCTTCAGCCTTAAGACCGATATCCGAGGCCTTGAAAACAGGGTTCCTGCCGGCTTTCTTCTGCGCCTCATAGTCTTTCAGGGTCTTGACTGCAATGCTTCCGAGAAGTGCGCAAGCAGGAAGGTTTATAAGCGTCATGCCGCCCATTGTGATATCAGCTGCAGCCCACGCGGCATCCATCGGAATGATGGCGCCGAAGAAGATAACAACAGCACAAATGATGTGGAAGATGTTAAGGAACCTTTTCGAAGGCATCTTCTTGTGATTAAGGAATGCGAGCGCGTTGTCGACATAGAAAAGATTTCCGAGGAGAGTCGTGAATGCAAAGAGCACCATCGCAACAGTAATGAAGATGGGTCCGAATCCTCCGAAAACAGTTGATATCGAATTCTGAACGTACTGCGCGCCTGCCACTGCCTCACTTCGCTCAGCGCCTGAAGATAAGCACATCAGAGCTGTTGCAGTACAGAGAAGAAGCGTATCGATATATACGGACAAAGTCTGGACGAGGCCCTGCTTAGCTGGATGCGTAACGTTCGCAGAAGCTGATGCATTAGGTGCAGAACCGACACCTGCCTCATTGGAATAAAGTCCGCGCTTGATGCCGTATACAAGACACGATCCTGCGATGCCGCCGAAGATCGCTTTGAAGTTGAATGCGTCCTTGAAGATCTCCACGAACATGGAAGGAATATTCCTGAAATTCACCGCGATAACGATAAGGGATATAAGCACATAAGCGATGCCCATTACAGGAACCAGGATCTCCGTGAACCTGACCACGCGCTTGCCTTTGCCGAGCATGAAGAATGCGACGAGGACCATAAGGATGAAGCCGACTGCTACGGCAACAACGCTTACTTTATTGCCGAACAGCTCCAGCATATGATCCTGGTAGAATCCGTATGCTTCGAACGAAGACTGGAGATTATATGAGCATAAGAGATTGAATCCGAAGCCGTAAGTTGCAATGAGGAAAACGCAGAAAACCGCCGACAGCCACGGTGCGTGAAGCGCCCTCTCGATATAGTATGCGGGACCTCCGAAATAGTTCCCCGTCTCATCTTTCCTCTTGAAGATCTGTGCAAGCGTACTTTCCACAAACGCTGAAGCTGCCGTGATGATGCACATCAGCCACATCCAGAAACACGCGCCGGGGCCGCCGATACACACAGCCGTCGAAACGCCTACGATATTGCCTGTGCCTACACGTGAAGCGGTGGATATCATTAACGCCTGGAATGAAGATACAGTCTTGCCTGACTTATCTTCCGAGGGCTCAAGCAGGAGCCTGCATGATTCCTTGAACAAACGGAGCTGAACAAACTTTGTCCTGAACGAGAAATAAAGTCCTGCAACTGTCATGACAATGATCAGTATCGGAAAATATAGAATCGAGTCCGCCGAATTCAAAAAATCAAGAATGTTCTGTCCCATGCACTTCGTCTCCCGTATTTGCTGTCCGTTAATATAATATATTAAATCGTTCTTTCTTCCGAATATCTATACCGGAACAGCAAAGAATGGAGGGCGAATGCTATGGATCAGTGCGTTCTCATATTTGAAGCTACCTCATAAGCTGTGTATTCATGGTCGAATTCATAACCGAATCTCTTGGACAGCTCTACTGAATTCATGTCATGCGCATCCCAGCTCGGGTAAAGTCCTTCATCAAGGCAAGCCAGGATCAATGCCGAACATACAATGCTTGCAAGACCTTTGCGGCGTTCGGACGGGATTGTATCTACTTCGATCTCGATGCCTTCTTTGTATCTTGTATAAGATGACGCGCCGGATACGAACTTGCCATCTTTGAGGATCATCATTCCGCGGCCTAATTCGAGATATCTTTCCTTGCTTCCGAACACGGAAACAAACTCTGTTGTGACCGGATCTTCCAGGCAAAGGTCATATAGATCGCCATCTATCTTTCTTAATTCATATCCTTCTGGAAGCTTTGCAACGGTATTTGTAAGGTATTCCCTGTCGAAAACAGTATCCTTTTTTATTGCGTAGCGAGTAACTTTTCGCGCATCGGGATAACAATCTTCGATAAGCTCAGACCACCTGTCATCCTGAGGCACCATGATGATAAAACCATCAGGCTTGCCCAATACCAGTTCCCTGTCAGGCTCTCCTGCCAGAAATGCAAATACTCCGACGAATGCCATCGCTGATACAGGATTCTCCTTATCGGTAACAAACACCTGGCCCATGATTTTCTGAATGCATGAATAGATCAGGGTCTCTTCCCAGCCTGCGAACAATGCCTCGACTTTAGATGTATCTTCAAGTTCAAAGATCATATTTTCTCCTACATTAAGAACGCGGTTACTGCAAAGCAGCATGCAAAAACAAAGCATATTATCCTTACCGCTTTTGCCGCGAAGTGTCAAGTAATCCCGGATATTAGTCGGTGATATGTTTTTACCTTCTGAATGTCAGATTTGAGGGTGGATTTGAGGCTATACCCGCAAATCTACCCGCAAATCCGGATTCAGCTTCAACGACAGATCCGGATTAACTATTTTCGCCGCCCAAGAATAAAGCGGTTGATCAGATATGCCAGTAAAACAGCAAGGGCGAAGTAGAAGACGGGTACGATAATGAAGAGATTTTCGGGCAGTTTGAGAAGTTCAGTCCAGAAATCCGTGTTGTGCCCGCTGATAGTAAAGTAAACGTGCCTGCTGAAGAGCAGCACCGTTATAAGATAACCGTGCTTCCTGAGAAAAGCAGTTACGGGATTGCCGGTCCTCATAAGAAGCGTCATTGCCAGGATCGCCATCGACAGCGCAAGTCCCAGGATAAGCCATGGAACGCAGGCTGTGTTATAGATCGGGCTTAAGATTTTCATATCCTCATTGTATCTGTGTGGATCACAGGATTGCGAAGCAGACAAAGGGACGCCTGCGCGCTTTGACAGGAAATACTGGATCTCAAAGAGGATCCAGAAAGCAAGGCCACCTGCAAAGAGCCATGAGAACAGGTATATAAGATTGCCCTTCCTGGTCTTTGGCAGGAGCTTGTCTTTATACTTCATCACGATCATGCCGATCGGGAAAAGCGGAATGTCCAGGCCGAAATGCAGATATCTGATCACCGGCTCAGAGTATTTCAAGCCGTCATGCACAACACAAACGCACGGCGCAAAAAACGACAGCACGAGTATCACGATAAGCGGAATGATCTCGTTGCGCATGATTTTTTTGAGAAGCACGTATATGCCATAGAGAATGGCGATCATCACGAACGCGGTCGAAAGATACCGCAAGATGCAGTCGATTGTAAGAAGAGAATAATACTGCGGGAAATCGCGCAGGAACCATTTGCGGTTACCTGTTTTGATAAGACAAAAGACAAGCGTCGCGATCAGCACGGCCAGAGGAAGCAGTAATAACAACTTGTGCTTTATCTTCAGCCCGTTCCTGTATAAGAACATGCCGGCGAAAAAGCAGAACACTGCCGTCAGTATCACGTACATGTATACGCTGCTGTCCCCATACCAATTGAACGGCTCGAAATGATGCATATCGTATCTGGTAAGGATCCTGGAAAGAACCTTGCCAAAAGGGTCCATTCTGCCGCGATACGAACCTCTCAAAGGGGACATCGTATATCCGTATACAGGGAACATCATCTGCGTCAGAACTAAAGCTGCCGCTGCAATGTTGGTCACATCTTCAGAGATCTTTGCCTCTCTGTCAGCTGCAGATTCAATTGCGGGCGACGGGCCTTTCCGCTTCCCGCAAAACACGATTATGCAAAGGATCCCCATCCCGCATAATAACCACAACAACACAGACAGCATGGCAGGTCCTCCCCTGAAATTGCTTCTGATCTGCGCCTCTACATCTTATCTGCCTAAAGACTAACACGCGCAAAACAATATAAACAAGGGATAAACTCTTGCTGTTTACATTAAAGATTGCAGATTATGGGGCAACAGAAGTGCCGTCAGAGCTGATCTGTCAGAGCTGACCCGTCAGAGTAGTTCCGTCAAAGCTGGCCCGTCAGAGCTGACCCATCAGAGTAGTTCCGTCAGAGCTGGCCCATCAGTGTTGGTCCGGAAGTGAGACTGCAAAAATGATCGCCAACACCACCAGGATCACGTACACGAAATAGACCAAGTAAACAATCGTCATTCCAATGCCGGCAAACATCGCGCCCTTGCTCAATGCCGCACTGGTCTTGATCTTCGGCGTGTGCAGTCCGCCTGCGTTAACGTAATTGACTATGTCCTTGTGATTGCCTGCTCCAAGAAAAATCGCGACAATGCATGCAATAGGAAATGCCGCGCAGATAAGTCCCGCGATCGCTTTCTTAAAAAAGCCGGACGCCTTCTGCTCATACTGAGCGTCAGTAATAATATTATTTTCCATGTTATCCTCCGCTTATTCCAAGGCTATGGTTTTCGAAGCCTTTGTATCTTTTTGGGAGTCGCTCCCAAACACAGCAATTATACCACCACATGATAAATGCACCCAAAAACAGGGGTCGCCTCTTTGGACGACCCCTGATTGTAGTTTGCGAAAAAACTTATCAGACGATCTTGTTTCCGCAGTAAATGCAGATGCCTGCGTTGCCGAGTGTAAATGACGCATTGCACATCGGGCAGATAACCTGAGAGCCGACGGCCGGAACGGCAGCTGCCTGAGCAACCGGTGCTGCCTGAACCACCTGCTGTGCCTGCAAAGGCTGGCCCTGAAGCGGCATACCTTGGCCAGGCATCGGCTGACCCTGTAACGGCTGACCCTGCAACGGCATACCCTGACCAGGCATCGGCTGTCCCTGTAACGGCTGCCCCTGCAAAGGCTGACCCTGACCAGGCATCGGACGATTACCGATCAACGCTCCCAAGCTGGCGGCAGTCTGAAGACGCACCGCTTCCCTACTCATCTGCTGGGTCAACAATGAATATCTGTTCATGTCATTCTGATCTTCAGTACCCTGCTGGCGCTGGGCTTCAATCTTATGTCTTAAGCTGGAGATCTCGTCCTGCAAAGCATCTATACGTGCCTTCTCCTCCGGGGTGTTCGGAGCCGGAGCGGCGCCCATGACACCTATCGGGAGTACGCTGTTTTGCCTGTTGCGTATATTCTCGAACACGATCTGCTGCGTTACGATCTGATAATGAGCCTGGTCATTGGGATCAGAATATCCCTGTGCTGTCTGCGTTTCGATCTTATTACGGTAGAATTCCGATTCGTCCTGCAGAGCCTTCAGCCTTGCTTCATCCCTAAGGGCTGCCGCATCCTGCTGAGGTGCTGCCTGCTGGGGAGCCGCTGCCTGTGCAGGGCCGCTTGTGCGCATCGCATCGATTGCAGCCTTGATATCGTTGCCGCAGTCAACACACTTATAGTATTCATCGATCTTGTTTCCGAGAATGTTGAATCCGGAACGCGAGACGCTCCAGCCGCCGCTCTGACCGGGATTCATCGGCTGCTCGCCGACTTCGATACTGCCGTTCGAGAGTGCGAATTTCATCTCATCAAAATAAGGATGATCGACGCGGATGATCGCGTGGAAATCGTATGAATACTTGTAGCGCGGCGGATTGTAGCTGACGGACTTTCCGTTGCTGTCCGTATGCCTGATCTCGTATCTGTGTTCCTTCACATCAAGATCGCAGCCGACTGCCTGCGAGAAATCCAGAACGTCCGGATTCGCCTCGCTGAGGTTCTTTGCCGAAGTTACCATGAACTTTCTGGCGTTGTCGTCGATCAGGAGCTTGGTGCTTGTTGTTCCGAGCGTTCTTGTCGCATTGAAGGAAGCTACCGCAGACTTGTTCTGTTCACGGTACTCGAGCTGCTTGGTGATGTCAGCTTTGGTGCTGTGACGGCGCTCCGAGAACCACGGCGAGAGCTTAGCCGCGCAGTCCTTGCACATGTTCGCGTCTTCGAGTTTCTTGTTGCCCAGAAGGCCGATCTTGTTTCCGCAAAAATCGCAGAATTTCTTATCAAATAGTCCCATAAAATCCTCCCTTATTCATTGATTTCATGAAGTGACATTCCGTAAGGCCTGTCACATAAAAAATATTAGCATAAAACCGCCCCGTAAAAAATATTTTAGCCACTAAAACAGCATGAATAATTTGCAGCAATAACGCCGGCCTGCTGACCGCCCTTAAACAGGGATATTCCATAGGTGTTATAATCTTCTTGTCCGGGAGACATCTTCCGGCATGGGAAATAGGAGGCTTAAATGGCTAACATTTTGGTAGTGGATGACGAACCGGGGATCGTATCGGTTATCAAGCGCGCGCTGGAGTCTGACGGACACAGGGTATCTGCTTTTGTCGGCACGGACGAAATAGATATAAGGAATCTCAATTACTACGATCTCGCGCTTCTCGATATCATGATGCCCGGCGAAGACGGTTATCAGTTCTGTGAGAGGATCCGCAACAAGGTCGATATTCCGATTATTTTTCTGAGCGCGAAGATCCTTGAAGAGGACATTACCCACGGGCTTGAGATCGGCGCTGACGATTATATCGTTAAGCCTTTCCGCGTTGCAGAATTAAGAGCACGCGTTAACGCACACCTGAGGCGCGAACACCGCGAGAAAACTCACTTCCTGAACTTCGAAGGCTGCAGTCTGGACCTTGATGCAAAGCGCCTTCTGGTAGCTGACAAGGAAGTTGCGCTGACCAAGACTGAATTCAGTATCTGCGAATTCCTGGCAAAACATCCGGGCATGGTCTTTACGAGAGAGCAGATTTTCGAAGAGGTGTTCGGAATGGACAAAGAAAGCGATAACACGACCATCTCGACACACGTCGCGAACATCCGCACGAAGCTCGATAAGGTCGGTGTCCAGCCGATTACGACAGTTTGGGGGACCGGTTATAAATGGGAGTAAAGCAAAAGTCGTTACGCCGCGTTTTTACCGGATTTATCCTGCGCATAGGGCTCGAAATGCTGATCGGCGGGGTATTGTTAGCCGCGATATTCATCGCCGCAATGTTTTTCGGACTCATCATTCCGGCAAACTTCTCCGAGCAGTATGCAAATGACGTTATGGAAAAGGCCGGCGAACAGGAGTATGCACGTGATGTCATCCCGGAGATCGGCGATTTTGTTACTTATTATCTGACCGATGACAGCGGCAACGTAACCCAGTCGAACCGTTCCTGGTCAGTCGGCAAACCTCTCCGCGAGGAACCCAAAAGCGGCCTGGTGTTCGGCCAGAGCTATTATGTTAAGAAGGCCTTCCCCGACGGAACGCTTTATCTGGAATACTACATGCGTACGAGCTATCCTTCAGGATTCTTAAACCGCTATTTCATCAGCCCTGAATATGTCTTAGCTATTCTGGCATTTATAATGATGCTCCTGATCGTTATCCTCAATGTCCGCCGCATGGAAAAGCTCTTCAAAAAAGAGCTCCGTCCTCTGGGCGAGGCCGCCGAGCAGATCTCGATCGACAATCTCGATGTAAATATCGCGCCTTCCTCCATTACGGAAGTGCAGCGCGTTGAAGATTCCTTCCTCAAGATGAAGGATGAACTGGCGGATTCACTTGGCCGCGAATGGCAGGCGCAGCGCAATCAGCGCGCCCAGATCGCTGCTCTCGCACACGACCTCAAGACCCCTCTCACCGTTATCCTCGGCAATCTGGACCTGCTGTCTGAGACAGACATCACCGATGACCAGCACCAGATGATCGAGACATCCATCGGCGAAGTCAAGCACAGCGAGGACTACATCGGCATTCTCGTCGACATGGCCAGGAACACCGGTGAAGTTGAGATCAAGCGTGCTCCTGTTGCTTTGCAGGGCTTCTTCGGGAACATCGAGAGCAAGGCGCTTGTTCTTTGTGAGAACCGGCAAGTCCGCCTTAAGACAAGCTATCAGTTCTCTGATGCATCTTACTCCGGCGACAGGGACCGCATTGAGCGCGCGGTCATGAACCTGATCTCAAACGCTATCGACTACAGCCCTGAAGATGAAGCTGTCGAGCTCTCCGCAGCGTGCGCGGACGGCACTCTTACCATCACCGTGCGCGACCACGGCGAAGGCTTCCCTGCCGAGATGCTCAAGTCCGGCGTGGGGCTCTTTAAGATGGGCGAGTCCAGCCGCAGCAGCAAAAAACATTACGGCATCGGGCTTTACATGGCCGAGAACACCGCCAAGCTTCACAACGGATCGCTCGCGATCTCCAACTGCGCGGACGGCGGCGCGGAAGTTAAGATGGTATTGGAATAAAGCTTTTAAATATTTAAATGCGGGGTTGTCTCACTGAGGCAGCCCTTATTTTATTGATCGCGACTATCTCAAAGGGGCAAAAAAATCCCAAAAAAGATAGAAAATGGCGTTTTTCTATCTTTTTTGCCCGAAAATTAAGCCTTTGAGATAGTAGACCTAATTATTGATTCCCACTATCGCATAGGCCCCTAATAAAGACCGGAAATTATATAAAATGGCCTTTTTATATAATTATTGCCCTCAAAAATGGGCCTATGCGATAGTGGCGGCGGCTGAGCTCCCCTCCTGTTGCGCCAATTTCTTCAAATCTTTAAGGAATCTTAAAAAATGGGTTCTAGGATATGGCCAAACAGGAGGTAATAGCATGATCTTACAGACTGAACATTTAACAAAGAAATACCGCGGCTTTACGGCCGTTGAGGACGTGAACCTTGAGATTCCCGAGGGAAAGATCTACGGACTTTTGGGGCCGAACGGCGCTGGAAAATCCACCATTCTCAAGATGATCACGGGCATCGCACAGCCGACGGAAGGAATTATCTATTTCGACGGAAATCCGTGGAGCAGAAATGCGCTCGCAGATATCGGTGCACTGATCGAGATGCCGCCGGTCTACCCGAACCTCACAGCGTACGAGAACATGCTCGTGAAGGCCAAACTCCTTGGGATTGATAAGGACAAGATCGGCGGGAAGCTTGATATTGCAGGCATCGCGGGCATGGGACGCAAGAAGGCAGGTGACTTCTCTCTGGGAATGAAGCAGAGATTGGGATTAGCGCTCGCGCTGTTAAATGACCCGAAGCTCCTGATCCTTGATGAGCCCACGAACGGCCTTGATCCGTACGGAATTGAGGAATTAAGAGGACTCTTAAGAGAGCTCTCGGACAGCGGCATATCGGTGATCATGTCGAGCCATATACTGAGCGAGGTCCAGATGATCGCAGACAGCGTCGGCATCATCTCTGAAGGCCATCTGGTATATCAGGGCGCGTTCTCGAAGGATGACGACCTGAACGCGATCTTCATGGAGCACACTAAGAACAGGAGGCTGGCAGGATGAACTACATTATTGCTGAATCCATCAAGACCAGAAAGACGATACTGACGTATTTCATTGCGCTTGCGCCGGTCATCAACATCCTTATGTGCGTGCTGATCGCGGGCCTGGGCAATGTCCAGAGCTTCGGAATCTACTGGTGGTGCACGTTCATGATGCCCGCGCTGGCAGCGTTGTTCTGTGCAGAGCATGAACGCAGGAACAGGATGTCGGGAAACGATAAGATGCTCTATACATATCCCATCGATCTGTTCGGTTTTCGAATTGCGGGAATAACAGCAATCGCGATCAAGATCTTCCTGGTATATCTGGTCATGGCACTGGTGCTTTCGGTCTTAAGCCCGTTTGTGGGAATGATGCGGATCAGCGTGCTTGAGACGGCAGGAGCATTTGGAGTATTGTTCGTCTGCAGTTTGTGGATGATCCCCGCATGCCTGATACTGTCCCGCCGCTTCAACATATACCTCCTTATGGCTGTAAATGTAATCTGCAATATCGCATTGCCGCCTTTTATCGCAGGAACGGCGTTCTGGGTGCTTTGCCCCTACTGCTACGGACCTAAGGCGATCGAAGCTTTGGCAGGAATACAGATCTCCGGAGATATTATGGAAGCCGCCGGCGCAAATTACGTTGTGATCGTCGCAATGCTCGCAGCAATTGCCGTGTTCAACGGTCTTGCAGCCATTGAAGCCAGGATATTTGCGAAGGGTTATCCCGAGAAGAAGGTGCGGAAAAATGATTCATGCGCAATTGATAAAGCTTAAGAGAACACCATTTATCTGGTACCTGACGGCATCCACGACCGGAATAATTGCCTTGTTCCTGTTATACAATTCGCTCTATTCAGGGAAGCCTGCAGATGACCGGATGAAGCTGATCTTCGAGATCTACGGCGTCGCCCTGCCGCTGCTTCACGGACTTACGGTGTTTTTCCTGACGGGTCCGGATGAGCAGATGGCCAATATGTACGGACTGCTCTCGGTAAAAAACAGGACAGGAATGTTCATGACACTGGTCTCGCTCGTATGGGGAATCGAGAGCCTCAGAACAGCACTGGTTTTCCTGGTAATGGGCCTTCAGACGGGAATTCAGGTGACGGGCATGCAGATACTGTTGTTTGCAGCGGGCGAGATCATGATCTCACTGCTGAGCATCGTCTTCCATCTGTGGCTGAACCTGAAATTCGGCGTGGCGCTCTCACTGTTCTTCGCGGTGTTGGAACTGCTGCAGTCAGTCATGTATAGCAACATCAATATCGTGGGCTTATGGAGATTTCTGCCGGCCGCATGGGCAATGGAATGGAAAAGTGATGTTTTGAATCAGGCATGGGTTACGAATCTGCCGTTTTGGGGAAGTTGCTTATTAATAATTTTGTTAGCGATGGCCGTTTTCAATATGTGGTTCTATCGCTGGGAAGGAAGAAGAAAATGAAAACATTAAAGATCGGATTACTTACATTATGCGCACTTATGTGCTTTACGGGATGTGGTCTTCGTGAGGTGGCCGCAAAATATCGGGATGTGGAAAACTATACGGCAACAGTTTCGGATACAGTCACGGTCTCCTGCGATGACAGATCGTATATCGTGCTGAACAGCAAAGCAGAGGATAAGGAAGTCGGCAAATGGATCGGCCGCGTCGATAAGCTGGAAGGCAAAGTTTTCGTAAGCTCGGTCAATGCCGGACCTGAAGGTAAAGTGCTCGTCATGGTAAACGGTGAGTACTACCACGCAAAGCCTGTCGATGCTCTGGAAGATGACGATGATCTGCTCAAAGTGTCTGTAAAATACGCGTACCCGACGGATGCACCGGAGAAGTGATGAGGATTGCTTAGATAAGCACGATTCAAATGATTAATGACGGACTAAAAAACAGTTTTCGAAAATTAGTACGTCGCCCCGCGCAACCACGCCCGCGCAACCGCGCCCCGCGCACTTACTCCGATATGATCCTCAGATCCTCTCCCATTCTTGCGATGAGGACTTTCTCGCCGGGAGTATAGTCCTTCCTGCCGAATAGGACGAGGGTCACGCCATCTTCGATGCCCAGGAGCTGGTAGCCGTTGCGGCTGGTGTCCACGATCGCGCTCTCGTAGAAGCCGTAATCTCTCCGCAGGATTGTCACTGCTGTATCAACAACGTGCCAGACCGTAATTACGCCTAAGAGGATAGTTACGGCTATAATTGCGCCGGCGATGTAACGGAATAGGGCAAATTGGCCCACATAATCAAGTGCAATCCATGAAGCTATGCTCAGGACTATCCCTGTGAGAAAGGCTTTTATGGGCATTAAAAGGAACCTGACAAAATAGCGCTTCTGGAGCTTGGCGCCCACATCCACAGGCGTGAGGCGGTTTGTCTCGATCAGGGTCTTCACTCTGAATCTCATGTCCACATTTTTCATATCTCTCCTCCAACGATCAGCGTTCCTTATTCCGGGTTGGATTGCTTAATATATTCTATACCAGATTTTCCGGGCTTGGGGAAATATGCAACAGTTAATTGATATAAAAACAATGTACCTGAATTGTTGCATCAAGGCATTTGTTTTATGATTGCCCCATGAATAAAACAAAGACATTTTTCAAGAAAGATCACATGGTCAAGCGTATATTGATGAGCATCTTCGGTGTGCTCATTTGCGGCGTCGCAGTAGGCTTTTTCAAGCGCGCGATGTTCGGAGTCGACCCGTTCCAGTCACTGATGGCGGGGCTCGACTGTGTCATTCCGATAAGCTTCGGCACACTCTACGTTATCGTGAACGTGATAATGCTCCTGTTCAGCCTCATTTTCGACAGGCACTACATAGGACTTGCGACCTTCATCAATCTTTTCCTGATCGGTTATATCGCTGAGTTCTCTTTGAAAATGCTCGAAAATTTCTTCCCCGTGTTAGGCATCCCCGGAAGATCCATCTGCCTCATCATCGGAATACTTATAATCTGCGTGGCTTCATCGTTCTACATGACCGCAGACATCGGCGTATCAACGTACGACGCGGTCGCGCTCATAATCTCCAATACCTGGCACATCGGCAAGTTCAAGTACGTAAGGATTATCACCGACGTAATCTGCGTTATCCTTGGCGTCGCGCTCTACTTCCTCTCGGGAGCATCTGTCTCCGGTATCGGCGCGGTAATCGGTGCAGGCACCATCATCACGGCATTCTTCATGGGACCGCTCGTCGATTTCTTTGCCCGGAAATTAGCAAAGCCCTTCCTTTACGGAAAGGCTTCGGCTGACAAATAAAGCTGTTTTACTTCTTATCCCTCATACGTCCATCCGTGATCGCCATGGTAGACCATGAGTCTTGTCATGCCGCCGTCAATGCAGATGTTCTCACCGGTGATAAATCCGGCTTTGTCAGAGCATAAGAACATGACCATCTCTGCGATATCTTCAGGCTTGCCGACGCGCCCTGCAGGCTGCTGCGTGGCGTCAGGACCTGTGATGTCGGAACCTGTGGTATCGATCCATCCGGGTGAGATGCTGTTCACTCTGGCCTTCCCTGCAAGGCTTACAGACAGCGCGTGCGTAAGTGCAGCGATGCCGCCCTTTGCAGCCGTGTAGCTCTCAGTCTGGGGCTGGCTCATGCGGTCGCGCGAAGACGAGATATTTACTATGGAAGCGCCGTCAGCAAAATACGGCATCAGGAGCTTCGTGAGATAAAAAGGCGCCGTGACACCTACGGAAAGTGCATACTGGAAATCCTCATAGCTGCACTCATCGATGCCCTTCATGAGAGGCAGCGCGTTATTGACCAGGTAGTCCACGTGGCCCGACTGCTCAGCTACAAATGATGCAAACTTCTCCAGAGTCTCTTTATCGGAAATATCACCGACAAACCAGTCGCCCGGCTGCTTGTCGATCACGTAAACAATTACGCCCTGCGCCCTGAAAGAATCAGCGATCGCCTTGCCGATGCCCTGCGCGCCGCCTGTGACAACAGCTACCTTCGGCCAGTTTTCGATACCATTACTAGCCATGATATTTCCCCTTTAATCTGCTATAGACGGGAAGCAGGACGAATTCCTGCAAACGCGTTGGTTCTGGGTCTTTGCGGTCAGTTGATCGAAATGTTTCCGGTCTTGACATTGATCCTGATATAATCCGGATCTTCGGCGCCCTTTACGATCGAGAGATTTTGTCCCGAAGTGCGCTCATCTGCAACCTTAATGTTGCCTGTCTTCACCTTGCAGTCGATGTCGTAGCGGTCGAGGTCCTCGATAGCGTCCAGCACAACGTTTCCGGCGTTAGCTTTGATCACCGTCTGATTGAGATTCGTCTTGCTGATATTGGTATTGCCTGCCTTGGTGTTGATCTCAGCCTTAAGGAAAGTGCAGCCGCTGATGGATACATTTCCCGCGTCGATGACCTCCGAGAACCAGTCCGCGGTAATGCCTTTCACGCTTACGTCGCCGGCCTTGAGATAAATATCGAGGTAATTGAGAATCGTATCCTTGCCGATCGTGATTGTGAGCCTGGGCTTATTTACTGCCATGATGCCGCTTCCGAGAATACCCACCGGCTTCTGCGTAACTGTAAGCGCGCCGTCTGCAAATGCAGCATCTGGCTCAAGTTCCTTGGCGCCCGTATAACTGATACCCTTAAGGCCGCTGCCTTCTTCAGCAATAACGCTTACAGAACATGCCTTAAGATCCAGCCTGACTGACCTGATCTCTCCACTGAAGTTTTCCATTTTCATTCTCCTTATTCCTAATGGATTGCTTTTTATATTCTATACCAAAGATTGGCGTTGTGGATTAGTTCAAACTTAGAGCGTAAATTCGCGGGTAAATTTGAGGGTATGGTCACAAATCTACCCTCAAAATCGAATAAAAAGCGTGAATTTAAGGCTAAATTTGCGGGTACACCCTCAAATCTGCCCTCAAATCAGAGGGTTACAGAAAGGCAACGAGGGAAATTTTTGTTATAATCCCTTACATACTGAGTTCTCGAAAAAACTCGCTTAGGGATAAAAGGCTATTACAATGGATAACACAAAGCAGAACGGGACTGCTCTCGTAAACACACCTAAAAAGAAAAGGCTTAAATGGATACTTATCACCATGGCACTTATACTGCCGGTCTTTTTGCTGATAAGATTCATTGCACCCACATGGACGCCCAAGATAAAGGGCAGCAATTCGATAAGCGAACTTCGGAGCGTTAATATCAACGGCGCAGATCTCACCGTCATGATCAGGGGCGAAAATAAAGACAATCCCGTGCTGATCTTCGTTCACGGCGGTCCGTGCTGCTCTGAGATACCGTATGCAAGGAAATATCAGGGCGAATTGGAGAAGGACTTTACAATAGTTCATTACGATCAGCGAGGAAGCGGGCGCTCCTATAAGGCTTCCACAGACTATTCGGATGTCACAGCAAAGACGCATGTCGACGACCTCATCACTCTGACCGAATATGTGGAAGATTATCTTAATAAGGATAAAGTGATCCTCTTGGGGCACTCTTACGGAACATATATCGCGACCCAGGCAGCCGCGCAAAGGCCCGATCTGTACGAAGCTTATGTCGGTATCGGCCAGATGTCGGACACCACAAAGAGCGAACTTAACACGCTCGATAAGTGCATTGCCGCAGCTGAGGAAAAAGGCAATAAAGATGATGCGGAAGCATTGAGGAACCTTAAGCCTTCCATCGAGAACGGCTCCACGCTGGCCCCCCGCGACTACGTCCGCAAATACGGTTTTGCGGCAAGGAAGATCGACGATAACCTGGACTATGTTCTGGCGTTTCTTTTCGGAACTGAATACAATCTTTCTGATGCTGCGGGCTTTTATACCGCTTCGATAAAGTATCAGGATGCGCTCATCATGGAGGCACTTTCGCACCCCATATCAGATCTCGTGACGAGCCTTGATATCCCTGTTTACTTCGTCATGGGCAAGTACGACGGCATGACTTCGCCCGAATCAGCGAAAGAATACCTGGACAGCATAGGCGGCGAAGGCGTCCGTGAGATCATCATCTACGAAGAGTCTGCGCACTATCCGCAGTTCGAACAAAAGCATGAATTCAGCAAGTGGATGAGGGAAACATTTAAGGGCTAATCTCCTCGCAATCGGCGATAAGTAATGTGGATGAAGGTAATATTTAAGGGCTAATCTCCTCGCAATCGGCGATAAGTAAAATTGCTTGTAACGTTTTCCAAATTTTCCCGTCAAACAGATGGAAATATCTGAAAGGAAGGAAAAAATATGGAAAAGAAAAAGACACCTGCCAAGATCTTCAATCTTACTAAGGACGCCGGACTGAACCGTATTCTGTGGTACATGATACTGGTAGTTCTCCTCTCGGCGTTCTGCTTTATAACACTTCACGTCTGGCTTTTGCCCTATTCGATCGCGTATACCGAGACAGGCGTCATGACACCCGGCTATCTGCTCTATGCAGTGATCGGCATCCTGTTCTCAACGCCCGGCCCGTTCGTTGCGGTCTTTATCCTCTCCCTGTTCATCGAGAGGACCGGCCTCAAGCACATGATGAAGGGCATCTTCCGCACCGAAAAGAAGCTCAAGACAGTCCTTATCACAGGCGCCTTCTGCCTGATGGCGCTTGTCTATGCGCTCATCTTCGGCACACCCAACGGCTCACCGTGGTATATGTTCATCTTAGGACTGATCGTCATGCTCCCGTTCGTCGGCATCGCCGAAGAAACAGGCTGGCGCGGCCTTCTCCAGCCAGAACTGGACAAGAAGCTGCCCTACCCCGTCTCCGTAATCGTTACAGCCGTTATCTGGTGCGTCTGGCATTATTCTGCCTGGATCGATCCCACATCGCGCCACTACAACGACAGCTTCATCGGCTTTGCCATCACCATCTTCATCTGGTCATTTGCCATGGCAGCCATCTACAAGGCCACGAAAAGCGTCATCGCCTGCGCCTTCTACCACGCCTTCATCGACTCCATCGGCGCCGTCTACGACTGGAACGCTTTGTTCGATGCGTTCCCGGGCGATCTGTCGGTAAATGCGTTCAGAGTAGTCTGGTTCGCGGCAGCGATTGGGCTGTGGGTTTATGCGGATAAGATGGAAAAGAAAAATGCATTAAACAAGGTCTCTAATGCTAAATAATTCTACGCTTATGCTCCTGCCCCATTCATCCCCATCTTGACGGTGAGGTCTGTGAGGCTTTTGTCGAACTGGGCGCGGGAGATGGCGCCGTGGGCGAGGAATGTCTCGAGGGTCTTCTTCTGCTCAAGGTAGAGCTGGATCTTCTTCTGTTCAGGGGAGAGCTGCTCCCATTCATACTGTTCCATTTATACATGTGTCCTTGTTGAGGTTTGATTACCGGAAAGGATTATAGCACCACATGAGGTCCGATAATGGGACAATTGTGCGGCATCACCAAAGTTCACGAGGGGCTCCCAAAGCCCCTCTTAATTTGCCTGAATCACAATTTTCGAAAAAAATCTTCCAAAAGTTGAAACCAACCGGCACCAAAATGCACTATTATAGGTGAACGGCCGTTCAAAACGAATTTTGAGGTGAGACGATTGAATGACGCAAAGGCGCTGGCCTTACTGAAATCAGGTGATCAGGAAGCACTTGCTTGGTTTATTGACAAGTACAGTGCGTATGTGGGAACCATAGTGAACAACATTCTCGCGGGCTCCATGAGCCATGAGGATGTGGAGGAAGTGACGGCAGATGTTTTCGTTACTTTATGGAGATCTTCGGAGACCTTGATTCCTTTGAACCTGAAGGGGTATTTGAGTCGCGTGGCACGCAGCTTGTCCATGCAGAGATTGCGGGAGAAGGTGCAGGTGCTGCCTTTGGACGATGACATTCTTATCTTAGATGAAGATTCGGTTTTTGACAGCCTAGAGCGTGAGGATCAGGACCAAGAAGTACGCAAGCTGGTCTACGCGATGCCTCAGCCGGATAAAGAGATCTTTCTGAGATTCTATTACTACTGTCAGAGCGTTTCGGTAATCGCTGAACAAATGAAGATGAACCCGTCCACGATCAAGACCAAGCTAAGGCGAGGGCGCGAGCGGCTCCGTAACAGCCTCAACAATATCAAAGACACAGCAGGAGGAGATCTCAATGCAAATTAATATACGTGATCTGATGGATAACATCGAAGATTCTTCCGTCGAACTGGAAGAAACCAATGTCGTCTCCTCCGAAAGGATAAAGGAGTTGACTAAAATGAAGATAAATGAATTAGGAAACGGTTCTGTTTCTGCGCCCAGACGCAGTTCAAAGAAAAAGATCGTAACGGTTCTCGTGGCCGCAGCAGTCGTATCTGCCCTTGGCATCTCAGCTTACGCGGCATTTAACGGCGGACTTGGAGGCCTCACATTCGGCAAGAGTTCATGGGGTCCGTCAATCGAAGAAGACATCAAGCATTCCATGCCCGGCCGCGAGTACGTCTCAACTGTCGGATACGCCGATTCCGTCGAATACAAGGCAACAGCAGAGTGGATAGCATTCGATGACAGTTACGACCGTGATTCTAAAATCGTCGATGCATTCGAGGCTGAATGCAGGCGCACTGGAGTTGATCCGTTCGCAGAAAAGTACGGTGACTATCTTATCTACTCACAGGAGATGGCAGATAAAGTCGATGAGATCACAGCGAAATATAACCTTAAGCTTCACAAGAACATAACCGACTGCGATGAAAAGGTCTTACGGGAAAAGTGCGGTGATCTCCTCTCAGACGACATCATTGGCGGCGGATATATCTACGAAGACGGTACATTCCAGCTTGACTGCACCTATAAGAACTGCGAATTCCAGATAAGAAGATGCATGAAGGGCTACTTCGACACCACCTTCCTTAACGTTGGCGACATCGAAAAGTTCGAGCAGTGGACATACGTAACCAAGGAAGGCTACACCGTCAACTGCGGCCTGCGCAGCGACGGCTACGGTCTCATAACAATTGACCTTGAAGATAGCTTCATTTCAATCAACGTCCTCCCCTGGGACAGCGACCTTAACGAAGTCGTTCACACCAAAGCCGAGATCGAAGCGCTTGTCGATCAGATGAAGTTCTCGAAATTCTGATGGTTAGTTGTGATAGTTAAATAATTAATGCACCCCGCGTCAGTGAAAAGATGCGGGGTGTATAATTGTTGGCCTTATTTTCGATGAACAATTACATAAAAGTCATCAGCCGGGATCAATACGCCTGTGTTATCAGCGTAGCTCCTACCCTTAAATCTCCGGCGCTGCCTCTTTTTCGACCGCTGCGTGGCTGGCCTTGATTACCCTGATCAGGATATAGATCGGGAGGATGAGGCTTACGAGCGCGTTTAACATGGTATTCAGGCCGATTATGACATATGCTCTGCTCTGCAGGGTTTTAATGATGAAAGACGGGTCATACCAGGTATTCGTCATTAAAAGCATGCTCGCATTGTAGAGAATATAGAAACCATAATATATGCAATTCCAGATCAGAGTGATGAGGCAGATGGTGTGATAGTGCGGAACGTACTTTTCGAGCTTTCTGTTCGACTTGAAAACGCAGTACAGAAGGATCAGTATAGCTGCGCTTATGATCAGCGAAAAGAGGTAATTGACCAATGAGGTCCGGAATGACCAATTGATATCGTCGCCATATTGGTAGAACAGCATGTTGACCAGCCTGGTCGCGCCTATAGTTATGAGGTTTCCGGCAACAGGAATGGCCATCATCGGAATATAGAGGAATTTCTTATGATAATTGCGGTGTACGTAAAAACATATGAAGAAATAACCGGTGAGCGTCAATAAAAGAACATAATATGGTATTGTACGGTTAAGTCTTGCTGCCGTATCAGATCCCATATAAAAAAAGAGAAAATTATGGACCGATGATACGATCGAGCTTAAGCCAGCAAAGATCACGCTCAGTCCAAGGAACCTCGTCTCCTTTACTTTGATACAAGTGATAATGATGCCCAGAACGAGAACGACGACTGCCACTATCATCGGCAAAACATAACGCCCCCTCATCAGCAATAAAGTAAAATCCATGATGTGTTAACCCTCCCCTAATATATTGTTAATTGAATTATGACATAATTATTGTTCTCTAGGGTTCCAAAATTTATAACACCAGCCTACCCTAATGTGTAGTCCTGATTCTCGACCAGGGACAGGCATTCTTTTGAAATGTATTCTTTCGACGTGACCTTCCTGCCAGCGTACGTCGGGTTGACTACAAAGTGCTCAACTTCTGTATATGGAGCGATCTTCTTAACATAGCGGGCCAGGGAATTATAGATCTTGGTCACACAATCAGGACGCTCGATCCACTGCCCATCTTCATCGTAATATCCCGAAATGCAATAAAGACGGCCTCTGGCAAGCTTCTTCTCATCACTGCGTATCCGTGTTGGGCTTGCTTCTATCAGAGTATTTCCGCTTGAAGAATACCCATGATCCAGATGTTCCCGCTCTCCGCTTCTGTCAACTCTGTATCCGCCTGCCTCAGGAACATAAAAATAGTACCAGCATCCATGGTAATTACCTGAGATGACATCCACAGAATCAGATTCTGTTACAACACCTTTTACAGTGTCCACTTTTATGATCCTGCATCCGCAGTCCAGCGCTTTCTGCGCTACCGACACGAACAGCTCATATTCAATGTAAAACTCTATCTGCTTACCCACGGTTACTCCTGAAGATTACGACTGATGCCCTGTCACTCTATACTCATTATCACGTCATTTGGCATAACGACACAGGCTCTGCCGTCAATTATGGTAAATGTCATTCTGAAGAAATCCAGTTCATCCAGATCAAAACCGGCGAAATCGTATGTGATCTCTTTTGTCTCCTTGCTCTTTTCGAAGACATCGAAAATATTCAGCGTCCCGACACGATGCGTCTCAAAATCCGAAACATCCATATACAAATACGAATCAACTATCTGATATAACTTCCTTCCGTCACTGCTCCACATGTAAATTGCTTCGCCGAAGGAATAGTCTTCCTCAAACACCAAAACGAGTTTGCCCTCGCTTGCTTTAAACACCTTAAAGGCACAATCAGATTGGCCGGAAAAAAGAGCCAGAACCACCATGCTGTTATCCGGGCTTTGAATAAGATCACAGCCTCCGAAACCGCATTCAGGATATTCAACCGGATAAGTGTCCAGTATTGAATCACCATCAACAAGTTTCAAAAGCACTGCAATGCCGTTCTGTTCAGTTTCCTCAGTAATATACTGCATGTGTGGTTCCTTTCTTAATGATTCCTTATTCACAATACCGCTATCTCAAACGGAAGTTTTCCCTCTGGCTCATTGTATTTAATGAGCAAAGCACGCTTGCCGTTTTCAGCAAGAGCGTAAACTTTTGGCGAGACCATTGCCTGCTGCGTATTTTCATCAGGGAAACTTACAGTAACAAAACTGTGATTGTGCTTTGGGTTTATAGTTTGAAATCTGCCTGTCACAACACAGTCAGCAACAGAATAGTTTCGCTTGTTGATGCATGAAATCCGCTTAACAAATCCGCTCATAAGCGCAATCATGAATATCGCCGTAGCTATAACTAATAAGAGCAGCATCAATGTTGAAATAACAAAAACCGCGCTGTCATATCTCTTCCTTATCATCATGTTGACCGAAAGGCACGCTGCCAGAATAACAAGTGGTATAACCGGCGCCGATACGCACACAGCCAGAACAGACCGGCTCCTTACCTGTTTGCAGATAATGTTATGTTCATCGTTGTTGGGGTTGCGGTAGGTCATAAGGGTGGTTATCCTATCTAAAGGTTACCTTGGTGAGTGTTGCTTTAAGATTTCAATTGTATTTTTATCCCCTATCTCTTCTGCCACATCAACAGCCGACCAACCATTCCTGCAAGGAAGTGTTTTGTCGCCTCCATAGTCTAAGAGAAGTCTCATGGCCTGATACTTTACTTCTTTCAGATCGTTGCGTTGCATTGCCGTCAACTCATAAAGAGGAGAGCGGTTTTCTTTGTCTCGGATATTCGGATCTCCGCCCGCTTTTAATATCTCTTCGACCAATTCCACATCGTTCGGACGTGCGCACATATAGTGCAACGCTGTTCGTCCCTTATCATCCTGGTTGTTTACATCGATTCCCCGCCTGATCAGATCTCTGGCGACATCCCATTTTTTGTTCTGGATAGCAACCTGCAAAAGATTCTGATTATACTTGTCCAATGCATTGATATCGAAATCAGAAACCTCGTCTACAGCTTTCAGATATTCATCCAAACCGTATTTCCCGATTCCGATCGCTTTTCGAATATCATCAACTGTCTTACGCGTCTGTCTTTCTCCATAGATGCCTTGCAGGAGTTCCTTAACTGTATAATCCGTTATCGGTATATGAGGAAGGCATTTATCGTATTCCTCTTTCGATGCCTTTGTCATGTTCCCGCGCATGTCTTCTTTTTTCCAGTCACCTTCTAAACCCCAACCTATAAAGAGTTCATCATAGTCGGGTGCGGAATAATCCTCCTGATGTCCGATAATGCGCCAGTCACCGCCCATTGTTTTACAATCAAACAGAATGTACACATTGATATTAACAGGCGGAATAACCCTTGTGGCTTTCTCAATGGTTTGCTCATCAATAACCGGATTTTCCGAAATGTAATCAAATATCTCCGCTACGCAAAACCTCTTGGGTCTGATCTCAATGATACGTCCAAAACAAAATCTGGTATCGTCATAGACAAAGCAGAAAATGTCTCCTCTTTTAAGATATCTCTGCATTGTCCTTGGCTTCTTATCCCAATTCCATAATTCAATACTCATAATTTACTCCGTATGTCCCTCTCCTTTTATAATTCTCTATTATCAAGTCCCAATATATTCAAGTATCCTATTCCTCTGCTCATCAGTCACTAGGGTTTCTTCTAGAAACTGCCTGCATTTCTTCAATTTTCCGTTTGCACATAAGACAGCGGCAATGCAGCATCCGTAGGCATTGTACCTGACAACATCGAAACCATCACGGTTGTGACTTCTGTTCTGATCGAAGTATGCTTCCAGTTTATCCAGGGAATCGTATTTATCATAGAACGGAAGAGCATATTCAGAGAAATCTTTGAAAATGAGTTCAGCATGACCACTCATGGGATTTTCCGAACAATAACTGTATCTTCCTCCGTCGCGCCCCGGAACGAGCGTATACAGGCCTTTAGCACCTGTGCCGAAGTCCTTTTCGCGCTTATCGTATTCTTTCCCCATAAACAGGCAATGCAGTTCATCCACCTTCGGATACCTGAACGAAAGCGTCGGAAACATAGAATAATTCGTGCCGGGCAATCCACGGTCTCTCGTAAAACAAAAAGCAAAAGACTGCTCGCAATCATTTACCTTGCGGCTGAATACGCCTGTTTGCTTCTTCTTGAAGCCTAACGAATTCATATTATCCGCCAAAAGAAGCGTCAGCTCCTTGTCCATCTCTTTAGGTGTCATTTATTGTTACCTACTACTCCAATCATCTTTTTCTCCTTGTAAATGTGTATCCAGCTGGTTAACATCTAATTATCTATTTATCTGCAAACAAACTCTCAAATATCTCAAGCGTCTCCGGGCTCATCTTCCTCACAAATCCCGAAAGAGATACTGATGTTATCTTGCCACTCTTACCGTTACCCAGCCCCTTTATTGAAGATGGGGTATTGCCAAACATGAGCAAAGGGATCTTATCTTCAGGAATCAGTCTGGGCTTTATCGATGAGCCTTTTCCGACTGCGGCGATCTCCGAGCAGCATGTGAGCGGCAGCTGGTGATACGCACATTCCTTGCGGGTTAAAGTATCAAGGTCGATCGTACGGGTGATGTTGTCAGGAACAGCTGTTTTCGACAGATATCCGCTGCCGTCGCTGAACGCAATGAATCTTCCGTCTGTTTCCGTAAACGGCCCGTCTGAGATCAGCATTGTGCCTTCAGGAATAATGGCCTGGCACGGCATTCCTACTTCTCTTAACTGATACTCAAAGGCATTCTCAAGCTTCTCGACCTGAAGTCTGGCCATTACTACAAGCTGGTCTTTTTCGAGAGCTACAGGGAAAATAACATCGCCGACTTTGATCTTCTTCAAAGAAGGCTCTTTAGAATGTCTTCCTCCATAGACCACCTGAATAGGACCGTTATCACCGGCTTTCTTCAACTTCTTCACATGGTCCTGTGACCAGAAAATCATGTAACCGCTCATGTGCTTACATCCTGCCCGTATCCTTCAGATACCTTACAACCGCGTCTTCGATGTCGGGATAAACCGGTTCCAGGCTCTCAGGGATCAGGATGTCCTGATGGACGATGTCATATGTGAAGACGACCGGCTTGCCGTCTAATTCACCGCAAATGCCGGTAAGCATATCACCCTGCTCATTGAGCTTGACCGTTTCGGGTATTACCTCAAAGTAATGTCCTTCCATCTCGCCCAGATACGGAACGCCGTCCCACATGAGCTGCGGCATCGCATCTAACTTGTTCATGTAAACATAGATCGTCTGATAGTCGCCCCAAATGCCGGAATCAGGTTTCCTGGTGCAGAGCGTGAGGTGATAAATGCCCGGCTCCACAGTGATTGTCTGGTTCTCAGGGCACTTGGAAGACCAGTTCATAAGGCTGAAGAGATCTACGGCGCACATCTTTCCGTCCTGAAGATCGATGCCCAGCCTGATCGCGATCGGATATTCCGAAAGGAGCACTTCCGACGGATAACCGTCTCTGAACTTCAAAGTGAAATCGCCGCCGGTGCCTGTGCAGAAACCGACCACATCGCCTTTTCGAATGTGTGCGGCAACATCTTCCGGTCTCTGATACTCAGCCGAGAAGAAGTCCATGCCTTCAGGAATTGCTTTGTTGGTCTCAGGTGAGAAGAAGACTATCCCCATTCCGTCGATCATCAGATCCATGTCTTTTTCCATGCTATTAATCCCCCTTATATCTCATACATCTACTTATAACATACCTAAATAATAGAAATAAAGATATCTTGAGGATTGTTTACAAAAGAACTTTGGGATTCAGGTTCGCGGGCGTTTTTTTACTGCCCCTTGATCTTGTATTCGACCTTGCCGCAGCGCTCATCAAGGATGGGCTTCAGCGATTCATAACTGTCTTTATAAGCCGTCTCGGTCAGGACAAACCGTCTGTGATTTCTGGTCCTGATGATGATGTAATACGTGTCCCACTCTCTATAGTGGTCGGTAAAGGCGTAGAAAAAAGCCCTTGCAAGCCCCACCCTGCCGCGGCTGGCGGTGTGGCTCGTGTTTTTGCTGTGGTGCTTACCCTTTATGCTGATACCGGCGATATCTTTATACTCTGCGACCGCAAGTCCTTTGTTAAAGCCGATCAGGGCCTTGGGCGTCGCATAAACGCCCGCTTCATTTAGCCATCTTGTCTCAGGATCGTTGGCCAGCTCATTGATTTCCTTTGCCCTGTAAAACCTTCCGCTGCATGCCGGAAAGATGTGCTTTAACATGTTCAGCGTGCCCAACTCGCCGATTCCCACACACGCGACAATAATGATGGTAATGCCAAACACGAATCCCAGCGGGTGATCTGTGCGCACCGAGTTCAGCCAGTTGCCGAAAGACGCCTCCGCGCGCACATCCATATATGCATTTACAGAGCTTGCGGCCATGATGGCAGCGGCAAAAATCAGCATGCCCAGGATCGTAAAGAAAAGACAGCTGTCGTTGTCTATCTGCTTATAGATGCGCTCGTTCGTGTACTTTTTCGCGAACAGCTCCGATTCAATCTTAAAAATATTCCTGCGTGTATTCTGTTCCTGCGGGGGAGTGTTGTTATTGCTTACTGTTTTCTGATTGCTGTTGTTCTTCTTGCGGGTCATATCAATTTCTCGGCTGGCCGCAGTTATAACAGAACTTTCCGGTATTCACCGTGCCACAAGAGCAGACCCAGCCTGCAGGCTTGGGCTCGCCGCAGTTGGCGCAGAACTTGCCGGCGTTCTCCATGCCGCATTTGCAGGTCCACTTCCCGTTTGTGGACGCAGATGGCGTTGAAGCACTGGACTTGGTCGATTCAACCGCCGCATTGAACGCCTCTTCCTGCGCCTTTTTCATGCCGTCTAAAGGATCAGGAACCGTGACTCCCATCATGTTCATTTGGATCATTCTATTGAAGTTAGCAAAGGGTCCGTCGTCCATCTGCGTCGTCTCATTTTTAATGCATTCGCCGGTCTTCGAGCACTCTTCGAAGAGCTCGTACAAGCCGTCCTCGATCGTCTTGAACGTAAGTCCTGCAGGGCCGCAGTTAAGGCACACGCTGTTATACTTGTCGCCGCCGATGCTGCTGTCGTCAAAGGTCATGTTGATACAGGAGCTGGTGAAATTATCGAACATGACCGCGGTGGGAATATCCATCTTAGCCAGCGCGGCAAGGCGCTTGTCAGCAACATAATCGTTGACTTTTTTCGCCATCTCGGGCGTGATCTTATACTCGAACTCCGTACTGCTTCCGCCGCCGGATGAATGGGTGCTGTAAATGACCGTTCCATCACTGTTCCACTTTACCTTCTGGCTGCTGCTGGAACTTGAACCGGCCATCATGCCATGGGACGAGAGAATGTAACTGACTTCCGTTAATGGGCCATGCGGCTCGACTGCCGCTTCGATCGCTTTCTCGCGCGCCTCCTGCTTCGCCTCACGGTAAGGCTTCATGATCTGCTCCTGATAGAGCTCATTCGTCTCCTCGGTGATAGTGATATCGTCAATGCGCGAAGAGCCCGAGACGCCTGCTTCCATAAGGTCATAGTTAAGCATCAGTTCCAGCGTTTCCTTGCCGTCAACGCCTAACAACTTGTCATCTTTATTCCACTTCGCAAGGTGCTCTTCAATCTTCTCCGCCGCGAAAGCCGGGAGATTTCCGCCACATGCCGTACCATCGTATTCATTGATATAAAGCGCGCCGCTGATCCTCGCCGCAAACTCCGTATCACATCCCTTTTCCTTAAACGCAACCGGCTCCGGCGTTCCAAACTTCGTAATAATTCCAGACATCTTCCTGTCCTCTTTTCGAAATGAGATAAGTTCATTATATATCAAGGGTGGTTTTGCAGTTGCTATTTTTGGACGGCCCGCGTCACGTGTAATTTTTGGCTCAAAAATCTCGAAAAATTACACAAAATCGGCTTTTTGTGTAATTTTCGACGATTTTTTAAAGGAAAATTACACGTTGGCTTCCAGGCCTCAAAACAGTTGTGCAATTGTTGACTAAAAAAGAAAAGCAGCACCCAATAAGGCGCCGCCCTTCTGACTTCTATTTGACCAGCTTCCATGCATGCGCTAGAAGCGTCTTCATATTAATTCCCGGTTTTATTTCTGTTTACGTTGTACTGGCCTTCAGAAACAGTTATTCTCGATCCTGTCCTCATGTGTTCGATGCGGATGCCCACATATTCATAGTTTTCGCACAAAATAGTGAACTCATCGTATTCTTCGGACGAATAATTCTCGATCTTTGCTCCGGGATACATCTCTGTATACTTCGACTTAAGGAATTCATACAACGCCTGTCCTCTGTCGCTGTAGAAAAACATTTTAACTGTTCCGCTTCTGACGATGTTATTGTCAGGACCCAAATTCTTAAGTACATCCGCCTCGTCATCATATATAAAAGATAAATCGACTTCATCTAAATGATCATAGTCCTTACCATCTAAAGAAACGCTGTAATCGAACGTAAGACCGACAATCATGTACGACCACTTATAGGGCGTTGCGCCGTATCTGGCGCTGGGAAGCCTGTCAATCAGGCTCTGAACTGACTCGCCGTCAACGATCGTGAGCCTTATCGTTTCATGGCACAAGTCAAATATTTCCTGATCTGAAAACTCATCTAACACTAACAGGTTCGGATTAGAAGATTCAGTCTGCTCACCGCTGCTGTCCTCAGTCTCCGGTTCGACCGTTTCCTTTGCTGTTTCATTTGTTGTTTCCTTAGCAGTTTCTTTCGTCTCCTTAACGGAACCTTCCTTGCCGCACGCGCAAAGGCCTGCCATCATAACACCTGCAAGGATTACACTGATAAGCTTTTTCATTTTTTATTCCTCCTTAATCTGATCCCTTAAATCAGCCTTTTTATTCATGCGTTTGATCCGCATCTACTCTATAGACGAATAACTGATGCGGTTTCTTCGCTGTAATTTTGAAAATTTTTTCGGAGCTCCGCAGCCACTGTATAAATGAGTTCGAAAACCCCGCGGCCGCTGTATAACTATTGACTTAAAAACAGGGCAATAATTATACAAAAAGCCGTTTTTGTATAATTATTGGGCATTTTTTAGACCAACAATTATACAGGGCGGTGCATCTCAGACTAAAAATCCCCGGACCGATTGCCCGGGGATCAAAAGCTTATCAGTTATTGATGTATTGTCTTAATTCGTGTGAACACCGTCCCAATAAGCTTTCTTCGGCATATTGGTATTTACACCGTTTTCCATGTTCGACGATTCATCTACATACAATTCCTCATAATGAATGTCCATCCAGGAACCCGGGACAACATATACTGTTCTGTCTTTACCTGTAGGCATGGAAGTAAATACGCCAATGTTGGTGTTGAGGTATGTTTCGAGTTCAACTTCTGCGGGGAAATAGATCTCTGTAACTCCGGAACGAGTAAAATCTTCTCCAGCTTTAAGATACTTCAAGGATTTTGGCATGACAACTTTCTTCAGCTTGGGGCACCTATAGAATGAGTAACCCTGGAAAGTAGTCATTGTATCAGGGAGGACCACTTCTTCGAGGCTGTCAAAACCAGAAAAACAGTTTCTCGGGAGAACTGTTACGCTCTCAGGAATAACAACTTTTGTTACATTCGATAAACTGCCAAGGTCAAAATATGTTACACCGTCAGGGATAATGAACTCACCCCTAATATTTGCATCTATTTCTTCATATGAATAATTGGGATCGTATATAAAGTCCGTTTCGTTATCAAAACTCGATTTCCTTAAGATGAAGTATTTATAGTAATCCTCACGTTCACCGCTGCTGTCAGCACTTGACTCAACTAAGCTATCGGCAGGATTACCTTTTACGTCTTCCTCTGAGCCTCTCTCTTCTGTAATCACAGTCTCTGAAGGCTTCACATCATTCTTCTTGTTTGCTGCTACGGCAATGATTCCAACTGTTGCGCCTACCACGACTACTGAGGCGACACTGCCTATCAATACTTTTGTTTTCATGATATCTGTCCCTTTCTTGATTGCCGTTTTGGCAATGTTTGTTCCGGCCTTTGAGGCCTGTGCTGATGCGGACAGATTTGCGAGTGCAGCGGGCAAGGGCTTGAACGCCACCTGCTCAGCTTCTTTTATAAACAGTTTGCTTAAGAACGGAATAGCCATAGCGTAGAGCTTCGTATCATTATCTTTTTCATATTTCTCAACCTCCTTCTTGATCTTATTTCTGGCAAAGTTGAGACGGCGTGACACAGTACCTTCAGGCACGCCCAAAGCTACGGCGATCTCTTTGATGCTCATGTCGTCGAAATAGAACAGTATGAGTGTTCTTCTGATGTCATCAGACAACGAATTGTTGATGATATCCATGACGATCTTTCTTGCATCTTCGGATTCGACGATAGAGTCAGGCAGGAAATCTTCCGGAACTGCTTCGACACTTTCAAAGAACTCTTCATCCATGGTGTCTGTTTTCGCGAGCTTAAGGCGGTCAAGACACTTGTTGGCAGCAGTCTTTTTGAGCCAGGCTGTGACCTTGCTCTTATCATTGATGGAATCGTAGGATTCGATCAAAGCAACGAAAGTATCCTGCACGATGTCCTCTGCGTCCGCCTCGTTCTTGAGAAGTGACATTGCAGTCCAGTACACCGCTTTGTATGCCTCGTTATAGATCTGCTCGAGTTCCTTGTCGGTCATTTTTTGCTGTCTCCTTTCTGTCCGCATCTACTCTTTAGACGAATAGCTGATGCGGATTCTTCGCTCTGGCTGAGAAATATTTTCAAGCTCTCGAAAAATCTTATGGGATCAACCCTCTCTTATACTCCTCACCGCCCCACTCGACAACGGTGAAGTCCTTGCGGACCACAGGGTTGATCGCATCAAGATCCTGGGGTGCAATATCGACGGGCTTATCCGACGCATACCAAAGCATGTTGACCCTGATAACGGTGTCAGGCTCCGGTGAGACGATAAGGCCGGAGACGTCTTCGTAACGGGACGTCTGGAAGGAGATGATGTTGTATTTGTTCTGCTGCATTTCGGGGCACCAGTACGCGATGAAATCAGCGGCTTCAGCATCCGTTAGACCCAGCCGGCGGAGGGCGTCCTTGAGGAAAGATTCAGTATCTTCGCCCTTAACACAGAAGCCTTTGGAGAGGTCAGGCTTTATCCTGATATCGCCTTCCCAGAATAGGTAGGGATACTTGTTGCCGTCTTTATCTGTCAGCTGTCCGTCAGGCTTTGCTGTTACGGTCCAACCAATAGCATTGTTGTATTCAGGATATGAATATGTCACTTTGCCGTCTAATTCGAGCTTAACGTTGACTTCAGTCTGTGTTTCTGGATAGAGGTAGATGACAGGCTTTTTAGCCTTGGACATATAACTATTAACCCCAACGACAAAGTATATGAGGATATTGCAGACAAGAGCGATCAGCCAGAACACCCTGTACTCTCTGCTTCTCTTCTTATCTCCTAACAACCCGGCCTTATATGAACGGTAAAGGAACAAAAGCCTTGGAAGCAAAAACAGATTCGCACTAATAATTGTAAGCCACTCTTCCCAGGCAAAGGCCGTCATTACAAGGGAAAACCAGAATTTGAGATCATGAATGTTATAAATGAAGCCCAGAATGTACATGTGAAGGCTTAACAGAACCATGCCGACACCATGTATTGCAAGGCGCGTCTGCTTTGATTTGAGGGAACGCTCGATGTTAGCGTTATCAACATAAAGAATTTCGTTTTCCATTATCCGTCACGCCCCCCTTTAATACCTGATTTTTGAATAGTATATTTTCGATCCTATCGGACCCAGCACGAATAATAATGCGAAAACGACTATGACCAGTGCTGATGCGAAATAAACATGACGCTCCAGATTTTTCTTAAAGACCAGATAGACCAGGAAAACATCAAAGGCAGCAAAAGCAAATGTGCCCAATAATCCGAGGATTACTTTGGTGCGGACATCCCTGTTGTTCTTGGCTTCCGCAGCTCTCAGGTCATCAAGATCGCTGAGTATCTCTCCCGGCTTGTCGATCCAGTCCATCTCGATACCGCCCCACAGGGTATAACCGTGACCTGCTTCATCATAATAGAAAGCTATAGAGATATATGGCGCTCGCTCCGGATAGTCCTTCATATCTACTTGCGCAACTTCAATTGTTGATCCTTTAAGAACCCGTAATGAACCGTCACCGTCGTATTGTTCATTTGCATCCCAATCCGCATAATTGGAAAATCGCACGTTTTTCGTCAGGACAACCTTCTTTTCTCCATCGTTGTATTTATAGACGAACGCGGGATATTCTATGTAGTCGTTCGCCGGAATTATTACCAGAAAAACAAACGGATAAAACGCGAACATAATAAACTCGACCAGCATCACTAATACCAGTGCCACCGGTGAAGTTACATTCGTTTTGACGCGTATTGTTCTGAAACCGTTTTGCTCTTGATCTTCACTCATCTTATGCTCCCCCGCTAAGTGAAAACTGCTAAACGCCTGATTCCTACTATAGAAATCAGTATATCATTTATTCTTGACAACAGGCACTTCATCGTCATGAAAATATGGTATAAATTTGATTAATGCATGAATTGCATTAGTGTTTGGAAACACAATAAGGGAGGAAGATTAAGATGAGATATTGCAGGAAGATTGTTGCTCTTTTGCTTGCTTTGGCAGTTATTTTCGGAGTTGCAGGCTGCGCAAAGGCTAAGCCGCTGACAAAAGATAACCTGATCGCGGAGCTCGAATCCTACGGCGTAAAAGAAAACGACAAGGTTGATGTTTTGTTATCAATCATGATGCGCCGTGGCGGCGTCGACAATGACTACTATGTCGCCAAGAATGAAGCCGATGCCAAGGAATTGAGCAATTATGTTGTGGACAAGTTTGATGAAAGGTCTGATTTTGATGCTACTGATTTTGTCCTGACAGTCGTTTGCGAAAAGGGAAGCGACGACAGATATTACTATACATTTCTTGTTTACATATCTTTCGATGACGCCAAAGAAGCTAAGAAGGCGTACAACGATATTGTCGACGCATATGGCGACGAGGAAGACGGAAAAACCGGAACAAAATCCAATACAACTTACTGCGTCGATGCCTGCGTAAGTGCTGCGGAATATAACAAGATAGGCACAGGCGTATATCTTCAGGAAAACACAGTTATTTTCCTGCGTGCAGATTCTGCTGTTAAGGATAAATTCAAGTTCGCTGACACGATCTGCGGTAATCTCGGATTGCCGCTGCTTCCTAAGGCAAGCTGATATTTTTGCTGCTTCCTAAGGCAAAGTAATTAGGCCTTCTTATCAGGAAGAATTACCTTCCAGTCTTTATGCGAGTATTCGATTCCCTTACCCGCATGGTTTTCGACTGCTTTGCCTTCAAGCTTACCTGCTAAGATCAGCTCCATCGCTTCGACCATGTCGTCGAGCCTTTTGATGTCTATCGGCTCATTGCTGTAATGCCCGTTGTAGATCTTCTCGATTCCGGCATTTTGCAGGACTTCGCGAACGCGCTTTAAAGACTTCAGATAAACTTCCGGCTCTTCAGATTCTTCCAGGAAGAGCCAGAGATTCTCTATTATCGAATCGCCCGAAAAGCAAATCTTCGCATCCCTGTCTATCAGCACGATGCTTCCCTTCGTATGACCGGGCATCTCATAGACTTCAAGACTCCTGTCTCCGAGGTCGATCACATCACCCTCCGAGATATTCTCAGGCGCCGGAAAATACACCTCTTCGGCATCGATATTCTTTACAAAATCGCCGTAGAAATCCTGCACCCACGGCTCATTTATCAGCATCGAAAATTCAAACACGATCTCATTGTACATAGGCCTGTCAGCTGCATTCAGATACGCATTGCCGAACCAGTGATTGCCAAGCACATGGTCGATATGTCCGTGCGTATTTACGACCGTGACCGGCAGGTCAGTATAATGCCTTACAAGTTCATTAAGATCGGTGAGTCCGTATGCCGTATCGATCAGGCAAGCCTTCTCTTTGCCTGTTACAAGATATATCGATGTATTGCGCTGTTCGTAAAACTTATAGATGCCTCCGGCTAATTCTTCTACAAAGTAGATGCCGTGTTCTGTCTCTGCCATGTTCAAATCCTGACTATTGTTTTTCCAATATTATAGCCAAAACAACAGTCTGTCTTTTGTGTCAAATTTGTTTGATAAATTTTACTTTATCCCTGGATTTTTTACTTTATCCCTGAGGTTGGCGTTTTTCGTTGTTTTTTACATAACCTTCATGTTATTAACAAATCAGCTTGTTTCAGCACAGGTAAAAAACTGTGCAGCTAAGCATTTCTCAGAAACAGGAGGTGAAGATCAATGAGTTACTAGCGTTTTTTCTTTAAGGGGGTAATACAAGTAAACGGAACGGTTATTGAAACTAAATATAAAAAGGAGATTTATAACATGAAATCATTCAAAAAAGGAATCTTGGCACTGGGACTTACATTAGGAATTATAGCAAGCGTCGGTGGTGCTGCATTTGCAGCAAACATAATAAATGGAAATGTTGGCGGTAAATTTTGTACTGGTAATTGTTTTTGTTATCGCTATAGTGCCCGTGCTAGAACAGATTTATTAGGTGCTACCGGTTATGTGACTGTAAAATCAGTATATACCTATGTAAATCCCAGAACTTTAGCGACAGGTACAAAGACCGATTTTCGTGGTGGCAGTAACAGATCGACAGCAGACACAAATATATATGCCCCAGGCATTTGCCAAACTGTATCTATAAGCAATACACATGAAGTTAGGTATGGCGGCAATACATGGATTGTAACCACAAATCACGCTTACAATTAACTGTTACTTTAAGGAGATATGTAATATGAAAACATTCAAAAAAGGAATCTTGGCATTAGGCCTTACATTGGGAATCATCGCAAGTGTTGGCGGCGGTGCATTTGCATCATCGGGCGTAAGCGGAAATATCAACGGAACTTATACTATTGGTTCTTCTTCTATTTCCTATGACGAAGCCAAAGGCCGTACAATGTTCGGCACACTTGGTTTGGTAACTGTGTCTTCAGATTATACCTACATCAATGTGCGTACACTCTCAACTAGTACTCAGTCAAAATATGACGGTGACACTAACAGAACATCCGCAGTAGTATCCTTTGTACCGCCACGTAACTGCCGCAGCGTAATGATAAAGAGCACACATTATGTTTATGCTTTCGGCAGATTATGGAGCGCAAAGACAGATAACGCATATTAATTATTCAGTTCTATCAGGAGATAAAATCTATGAAATCATTAAAAAAAGGAATCTTGGCTTTAGGTCTTACATTGGGAATCATCGCAAGTGTCGGCGGCAGTGTTGTATTTGCAGCTTCTGAAACTTTTGGACATGTTAACAGCTATGCTACAAGTGCCAGATCCCGTGTTTTCACAAACACAGCAGATGCAAGAACATTTTTTGCTACTAAAGGGACAGTAACTGTATATTCCGAATACTACTATATTAATGTTAACAATCTTAACATCGGCAAAATGACAAGAAATGACGGTGGCAATAATACTTATGTAGCATCACTTGCTTTCACAGCTCCAAATAATACCCGCAGTGTGAAGATCGAGAGTTCGCACGTAGTTTATGCATTTGGTGACTTGTGGAGTGCTTCTACTAAAGCTACATACTAATATCGGATAAATGTATCAAAGTCTTTTGAAAAAATTTACTTTATCCCTGGATTTTTTACTTTATCCCTGAGATTGGCTTTTTTCATTGCTTTTATCTAAGCATTCGTGGTATTAAGATAACAGCTTTAACGGCACCGGTGTTCGAATAAGTATTTCACATGTATCGTAGATACAGTCTATTGAGTTACTGAGTATCAGTAGCTGTGTTCAACATACAAGAAATCCTTCCGTTCACACGGTGCACGTTAAAGACAGTTTGCATTTATTAATTATACAGTAAAGGAGATTGTTTTATATGAAAACATTTAAGAAGAGCATTTTGGCTTTAGGTCTTGCTATGGGCGTTCTGGCTAGCATCGGTTTGTCCTCATTCGCAGCATCCGGTCAGATCAATGGCTACTACACAAGCGGTAATTCTTCCGTTTCATCAACATCAGGAAGCGCTTACACTTCTTTCGGTGATTATGGTTCAGTAGCTGTTAATTCAACATACAGCTATGTTAATACAAACAACCTTACAACCGGAACACAGAGCAAAAACAACGGACACTACAAGTCAGCATCCGTAAGCTTTACAGCTCCCAAGAATTGCCGCAGCGTTAAGGTAACAAGCTCTCACAGCGTTACTGCATACAGCCAGTCCTGGAGCGCTAATACATCTGCTACATATTAATCTCATCCGATGAATTGAACTGAAAGAAAACAAATTTCTTCGCGTCTAGATTCATCCAAATGATCCGTGGCGGTTTGCTTTATGAAAACAAACCGCCATGGGTTAAAATAATAAAAGTTGATCTCCAACTTCAATATAGGGATAAAAGGAGAAATGGAATGAAAAAGATTTTTCAAAAGGTTATTTGCTCTGCCATGATCGCAGCTATGGCGTTACCTTTTGCAGCATGCGGGAATAAGAATGAGAGCTGGTCTACTGAAACAACAATACCTGATAATCCGGCAGCTTCAGATCCGGATGTTACGACGATAACATTTGCAGTCCCGATTTACTGCCACGTAGAAAATAATTATTTGAAGCTTTTCAATAATGAGCTTTTGAATGACGGTCATAAGTATCAGCTTAAGATCAACACTTTTGAATATGATTTTGAAAACAACCAGTATTTTATAGATATCGAAAATGAACTCAACAGCGGAAATGCAGACGTTGCATTTTTAGGTCTGGGAGATGATGACAACAACATATACAAGCTGATTAATTCCGGCGCTGTAATGAATCTTGATGATGTTATCACATCAGAAAAAGGGAAAGCACTTTATGAGGCATTTCCCAGTGCCCTATGGGAGGCCGGCAAGTGTAATGGACACATCTATTCCATACCGCAGGCAAACTTAGACGATCAGGGTATATTTGCTGCATTTAATAAGGATTTCATCAGCGAAGAAGCTATCAACAACTGGGATGGCACCTTGGACGGAATTTACAACATGATTAAAGACGTCAAGTGGAAGGATTCTGCCCCCCGCTTTCAGTATCTCATTAGCGATTTTGATTTTGGGGATATGATAGGTTGCGAGATCAGAGGTGGCCTGCTATATGATTATGACACCAGGAAGATAGAGAACCCGCTGGAATCGGAGAAATTCATCAATTACATGAAACTTCTCGAAAAGATGAAGAATGAAGGCTTTATGGCCGATTCCGTGACATATTATCAGAACTCATCCTATGCACCGGAGGAAGCAAATCTGTCTTCAGGTAAATATCTCGTTGCTTTATCATTGGGCGAACCTGAGGAATATTTTGCAAAGGAAAATATCATCATAAAGAAGGTAGCTCCGGTCCTCCCTTCAAGGATCAATGCCTCCATAGGTATATCAAGCAAAACAAGCAAGTTAGATGCTGTCTTAGAATTCCTCGGCATCTTATATGGAGAAGAAAAATACGGAAATCTCCTGTTGTATGGCAGACAAGATGTGGATTATAAGCTTAAAGACGGGATCGCCGTAAAAATGGACGGCTCAGAAATGCCTTATGATTTTATGACAAAAGTCAGCCTTGGCCTGTTTGTGAACATGCATCCTGTATATCATGAGATTTTTATGCAAAACAGGAAAGAAAATTATTTCGCTTTCTACAAATCCGTAAAGGCATCACCGTTCTTAGGATTTGAAGCAGATAATTCCGGTTACGGTGATGTAACGGCTGATCTTAACGGATTCCTGGACAGTCTAAAGAGCAAATCACTAGACAGTGCCGTCAAGGAATACTCAGCAAAACTCAAATCAGACGGTATCGATGAATACTTGAATTCTGTAAACAAACAGTGGGAAACATTTAATAAATGAGACGAACATTATTCAGCAAAACAGTATCGCTGGTTTTACTGCCGGCGATGCTGTTATCAATAGCATCCTGCGGAAAGAGATCTTCCGGGAAAGCGGCCAGAAAGATCGCTCCTGAAGATCCCTGGTTCGATGCGAAAATTTATAACATCAAACCTGACCTTGATACAAACGGGAAAGAAATTGATTATTCTACGCGGAAACTGGCCGGCACAGACGACAAGTATATCGTAGTCTTCTCACAGGGTTCCTATCTTCTTCCGGACAATAACCGGGAATATACCAACAGCGATTACAGGTATTTTCTTGCAACTGTAATTGACAGGAACACGGGAGAGACGATCAATACCATTAATCTGAATCAATATATTTCCGGCAACGGATACATTATGGATGTCGAGTACATTAACGGCATGATCACTTCGACGGTTTATAAGGAGACTGAAAGCGGAAGCAGCGTGTCTGAAATAGATAATGATGTCCTGACAGGCAAGAAACTCGATGAGCGTGATCTTGGCAGTTCTTACGCAGGATTTGGTTCAAAAACACGCATTCAGTCCGGTAAATATACGATTCTTGCGGAAAATGCTTTCGAACCTGCCACAAACGAAACCTATTTCTCACTCGATATATATTCACCCCAGGGAAAAGAATGCAATGTTAAGATCAAGAAGGAGCGCAAAGATCTCAATTCAACCTCCATTATCCTTCCTCTGGATGAGGATAAGCTTCTGGTTCCTTTTACACAAACTGCTGATAATGTCCCTGCTTTTTTCGAGGTTGATGTAAAGACTGCAAAAGCAGTTGAAGTCGATGGTAAAGATTATGACTGGATCGATTTCAAAAGCATCAAAAACGTGTTTGGCAGTAAAGACGGAACTGCATATTTCACTACTTCAGTCGGCATCTCGAAGATCGACATGAAGAATAAGAAGATCGAAGATTTCTTCAGTTACAATGCATGCCCCGTCAACAAGGAACTTCTCGGTTCCACAGAAGTGGTCGACTGCTCTGACAATAACATAGTGCTTATCGACGGACCTTACAGCCATAGTCCGTATTATTTGGATGAATCCTCAAGTGCGGGCTTCAGTATTTACGATATCAAGAAGGCTTCTGTAAATCCCAACGCAGGCAAGACTGTTCTCGAGCTGTACGCAACCAACGGATATGTTGATCAGACGGTTGCCGAAGCAATTATCAGGTTTAATGAAACGAACAAGGATTACTTCATCGAAGTTACAGGACGTTACATGTCTGATTCGGTATATACTTTCCAGCCCACTGACAGTGAGGATGATTTCGAGAGCTTAGATCTTCAGAACAATATGTCCTTAAACGACAAGCTCGCAATGGACATCATGAACGGCACAGGTCCTGATATCCTTGTCTTCACCGATGATATGGGGCGGCTTAATAATTCGAATAATCTCGCAGACTTGAGCAAGTATCTGGGTGAACTGGATTCAGAAAAATACTTTACGAATGTAATCGAAGCGGCAAAGTCAGACGGCAAGTTATACCAGCTGCCGGTATCATTCGGAATCAAAGGCATCCACACCGATGAACAGTATGCCGGCGCTTCAGGTCTTGGATTTACAACAAAAGAATATGAAGAATTCCTCTATGGCCCTTTAAACGGATACGATCTGGACCAGGCGGGGCAGGCTTTTTATTTCGCGACGCTTTTCAATGCCATGAGCGACAAATTCATCTCCGGCGGCAAGGTTGATTTCTCCGGGCCGGAATTTGCCGAGCTGGCTGAATTCGTCAGGAATAATGTCCATGAGAAAGCACCTACGATGGATTCTGATGAGATGTCTTTAGAGAAACGCTTTCAGAATGACGGTACAGCTCGTCTTGAAAAATATGCTTCGATCATCATGTATCTTTCCGCAGTAAATGAAATGAATGGTTCCAGGGCAATCCTGGGAATTCCTTCTTCTGACGGCAGAGGCCCCATGCTCACCACCTGCCTCTCTGTGGCAGTATCTGCCCAGGCTGTAAATATTGAAGCATGTGCTGAATTTGCAAAGCTTCTCCTCTCTGAAGAGACACAGACCAGATTGGCTGTATCAGACCATTTCACCGTAAGCCGCGAGGTCTATAAAAAGAATGAGAGCCTCGTTCTCGATTACTGCAACGGTCCAAGGGCAAATCAGGAATTCGGAATCAATCACAGGACATTTGAGCCGATCAAGAACAGAATCAAGTTCACCGCTGACGATCTTGATTATCTCGAAAAAATAATCTTGAGCTGCTCTCATTTCGATTCGGCTGACGCATCGATCAACATAATCCTGATCGAAGAGATGCCGCCGTATTTTGTGGGACAGAAAGACCTGAATTCAGTTATTAAGATCGCGCAGGACAGGACTCAGAAAGTATTGGATGAGAGAGGTTAACTCTCTCATCTTATTTTTTGAGTCTGAACCAGAAAACTTTTACCTTCCCGTCATCCTCTTCACCGACGATATCAAACCCAAAGCGTTCAGTGTAGAACCTTATGTTGCGTTCATTATCTTCGGGAGTTACCAGCGTGATCACATTCCAGTCAGGGTGCTCAGCCATAAAGTATCTCATCAGGGCTGTGCCGATGCCCCTGCCCTGTGCTTCCTTTATTACGCCCAGGCAGCCGATGTAATACTTTCCGGGACCTTCAGCTTTATATGAGATGACGCCGACCGGGATTCCCTGATCGTAAGCTATCACCTTCGGCAGATCGCGCACGGATTGTTCCATGTCTTCTTTAGACCTGCCATAAGCAGGACACTCGCCGTAACGGATGTAATCATCGTGGAAGGCGGAATCATAGATGGCTATCAATGTTTCCGCATCGCTTATATCTGCGTTCTTATAAACCAGTTCCATGTGCTTCTGTTAGCCCTTTGCAGGATTCATGCCAATTAGAATCCGAGATCTTCGTTTACGAGGATCACGCTTATTCTTCCTTCGTGTCTGGAGAAGCGTGTGATAAGGATCTGGCAGCAGATAGTATCCGGGGATTTGCAGTCAAAGCAGGTGCCTTTTTTCGCACAGGGCGTATTAAGACCGAAACGCTGCACGTTAGAAGGTGCTGCAACATTCCTCGCACGCTTCATTGCAGCATCCAGATCATTACATACCTTGTTCATTCCGACGACGAAAATAACATGCTTAGGACCCTGTGCGATTGCAGAAACGCGGTTGGCATTGCCGTCTATATTTACGAGTATTCCGTCATCGGTCATGGCATTGGCGGAAGAGAGGAAGAAATCAGCATCGTAAGCTAAAAGCATAGCCTGTCTCTTGTCCTCATACGCATCACGGTCAATGAAAATATAATTGCCTGTTTTAAGAGCATCTGACAATCCGATCTCATGAACACTCATAGCACCGCCCATCGATATGGAACTTCCTTCAGGGATCAGATCAAGCGCGATCTTCAGAGCCTCTTCCTTGCTTGCGGCATAGTAGCCCTTCATATTGCGTGACTCGAGCCCTGCAATGGTCTTCTGTGCCAAAAGTTCATTTCTCTTAAAGACGTTAGTATTCATATGAAGCTCCTCCATCGTCTGTTTTTAACTTAATATATCAATCGAGGCCTCTCAGTACAATTCATCACTCGTGTACTTTTTTGTTCGATAATAGTAAACTTTCTTTGTTAATCAGAAGAACTGCATTTGGGGTGACACATGAAGAAAAGAAACAAAAAAGCGATAATCATCACTGCAATCGTAATGTTTATAGGCGTTTTGCTTATACTGGCGGGCTTTCTCGGAAACTGGTTTTTCGGGCTGTTCTCCAAAAGCTTTGACTCACAGAACATAACATCTGCAGATATCGGCCGCAGCATCGAGACAGATATTCTTGTCGCTTATGAAAATATCGATCTGGGCGATAAGGCCGCGCAGTTCGTCGGTAACTTTAACACTGGTGAAGGTGCGTTTTTGATAATCGATCTTTCCTCTTTGAGCGAAGCCGACAAGGAACTTTACTTCTCCAATTATGGTCAGCACATCACCATTAAAGGCACAATAAAGAGCGTGAGCGATGAAGAATTACAGGAAGTCTTCAATAAGATGTATGAGCTCTACGATCCTATATTTGCTGAACGTGATAGTGATATGACCCTGGAAGAGTTCCATGGCTATCTTACCGATCCCTTTATCCCCTACTGCATCGAAATAACATCTATCGGCACATTTAACTGGACGCCTTTCATCCCTGCCGGCATCATCGTATTCGTGCTCGCTCTGGTGCTTGAGATCTGCTTTATTTTCAAGCTCAAAAAGAGGATCGTTCTTCCCGTCGTTTTCGGATTGATCGTTCTCATTCCTGTCATCATGTTCTTTAATCACATCAGGACAATGACGTCAGTAAAGAAAGTCACTGACGGTCTTTATACCATGGAAAACTACTTATGCACTGATACCAAAGGACTTCTTGAATCAGATGCACATACTGTTTCCGACCTTTTCGACTGGATACTCGATAGGCACTTTTATGGTTTGAAAGTGGATATCAACGAGGACAACTTCGCGTTCGGCTGCGCTGCTTTTGCTGCAAACACACCCGAAGGCGACCATCTGTTCGGAAGAAATTTCGACTATATGGAAACTGATTCGGTCCTCGTTCATTCGCATCCCAAGGGCGCCTATGAATCTATCGGCGTTGCCGATCTTGCAGTCCTCGGTGTCGGCAAGGCCTTCTCTGTTGATCCCGATTCTGCTCTCGGAAAACTCTATATGGCCATCGCCCCTTACGTTATTGTCGATGGCATGAACGAAAAGGGTGTCGGCGCCGGAATCTTGGAGCTCGATATCGACGAGACGCATCAGGATAACGGCAATCCCGATCTCCTCATCTTCTGCGCGATCAGAGGCATCCTCGACAACTGCGCATCTGTCGATGAAGCACTCGCATTCCTTAGTTCCTACGATATTCAGACTGATCTTAACGCCACATATCACCTGTTCATCACCGACAAGTCCGGCAAATACGTCGTCGTCGAGTGGCTCGATAACGAGATGGTCGTAACAGAGCGCGCGTGCGCCACCAACAGTGTTGTCGCACCCGGCAAGCATTTCGATGAAGGCGATCCTGACGACAGGCTCCCTACTATCGATCAATGCCTCGGATCTAGCCGTGTTGCCTCTGAAGCAGATGCAATGAAGATCCTCGCCAAGGTCAAGAACGTCAGATTCACCGAATGGTCATGCGTCTACAACCTTGATAAATTCAAGGTGGACATCTGCCTTGACGCTGATTATTCAAAGGCCTACACGGTAAACGCGAAGGATTTCTGAGGCTGATCTCTGCAGTTTATTCTAATTCCTATTGACTTGGTAGGTTTATCGTGCTATCTTTAATGCATGCCATAAAAACTATCCGGTAAAGAAACTTCAAAATAATACTCTTTACCACTTGATGCCTTTGTAGCAATTGACATCATAAACTTCAATGGGGTCCGCTTCAGTGTTGAGGCGGATCTTTTTTGATGATGACTTAAGGACCCAAGAGGCCGGCGTGCAATTTTCGGCTTAAAAATCCTCGAAAATTACACAAAATCGGCTTTTTGTGTAATTTTTCGCGATTTTTTGAAGGAAAATTACACGTCGCTTTATGGCCCGACTGCCGCTGTATAATTATTGATCAAAAATTGGGGTCATAATTATACAAAAAGCCGTTTTTGTATAATTATTGGGCATTTTTAAGGGCAATAATTATACACTTCAGTTTTTGTTCCCACCCTGAATTCGGCTGTATCTGAAACCCCGAAAAAAATCCCCTTTTCAGATACACACAAAAAGCGGCCGGGCAATTAAACGCGCCGGCCGCCGTCCTGCATTAAAAATAATCTTACTTAAGCTCTTCCCTTCTGAACTTCACATAAGACAGCGCGAGGACTGCTGCGACTGCAGCTACTGAAGTTACGAGTGCGACAGCGATGTTGCTGTTGCTCATGTCCATGAGAACCATCATTGACTGTCCGACGGGTGTGAGTCTTACGAATCTCTCTGCCCAGGCGAAGTTGAGGAGGAGCTGCGCGATGACATTGGACATCAGCATGAGGCCCAGATTGAGGCCGATCGCGCCGCCCAGGTGTCTGACGAGCATTGATGCGAAGAAGCATGTTGCCGAATAAGCGATCTCAACAACGATGTAAACAAGAGCTCTTGCAATGATCTCTCTTGTGAAGCTTCCGTCGATGCCGTTTACGCCCTGCATTCCAAAAGCGACAGCTGTGGAGATGGCGATCGATGCGATGCTGTACAAAGCGACTGCTGTTGAATATGAGATGAACTTCGCAGCGAGGATGGCAAATCTGCTGTTGCCTGCCATGACTGCCGACTGGATCTTGCGTCCTTCAAAAGCGCCTGTTACGTGGATGCCGGCGAAAACACCGATGAGGAAAATAACAAAAGCATTGTAGTTGCTGAGGCCCTCAAGGAATGCGTTAAAACCTGTCATGCCGCTGCTGATCGCAAGCGACGCGAAAAGCATCAGCGCAGGGAGCGTGATAAGCGCGCCGCCTAAGATCCAGAATGCTTTGGAAGCAAATGTCTGCTTCATTTCCCACTTTAATAAGTTGCCCATTATGCGCCCCTCCCTAAAAGTTCAATATAGTATTCCTCAAGCGTTCTCTCGTGCTTTGCCAGATGCGTTACAAGCACGTTGTGGTCGTGCATGAGCTTTGCTACATCCCTTGTATCAACGTTGTCGAAAATCATGATCGAACCTTCGTCGTTGTCGACACCGCAAAGTCCGTTCGCGGCAAGGATCTCGATCGCAGTGTCATTGCATTCGGTCTCCATGACGATGTGAGTCGTGCAGAGGTTATCGAGATCGCACTTTGAGAATGTCGAGATTATCCTGCCGTGCGAGATGATTATGTAATCGGTCGCGAGCTGGTAGAGCTCAGCGAGGATGTGGGAAGAGATGACGATCGTGATGCCGTCGTCTCTGCATAATGAGATAAGGAGTTCCCTGACGTCCACCATTCCCATCGGATCAAGGCCGTTTACGGGCTCGTCCAATATGAGAAGTTCAGGGTTATTTATAAGCGACTGCGCAATGCCTAAGCGCTGCTTCATGCCGAGCGAGAAATTGCCGACCTTCTTGTTCTTTACATCACCAAGGCCGACTCTTTGCAGGACCTTGTCGATCTTGTCGTGATCGTTGTTTCCGTAGAGAAGCTGCGAAGACATGAGGTTCGCTCTGGCGGTTTTGTTCAAGTCGAGAATAGGTTTTTCGACGAGGCAGCCGAGCTTTCTTCTGGCCTCGACAAGGCCTGCGTTGTCCTTTTTTCCGAAGAGTTCGATCGTTCCCTGATCGATCGGGCTTAAACCTGTGACCGCCCTGATCGCTGTTGTTTTGCCAGCTCCGTTTTCTCCGATAAAGCCGTAGATCCTTCCTTTTTTGATCTCAAAAGACACGTTGTCGAGCACGGTTTTCGCGCCATAGGTCTTAGAGAGATTGCTGATCTTTAAGATAGTGTCATCCATTCCAAATTATCCTCCCGTTTGGTATGGGTACATGATACCCGCCTATCCTTAACGGAAAGATAGCCGAACATTAACTAAACATTAAGATTAGCTTTTTTCTGGAACAGGTGTCACTGAGAATTGTTGAGATATATCGCCGCGACCTCTCTTGTCGGCCAGAAAGCACACAGGTGGAGCCTCGTGATCTTGCCCATGAAAGGCTGAAAATCCTCAATGAGGAACGGCAGCGCTTTTTGTATTTTATCAGCGTCATCGATCAGGATCGTTGAATGCGGAGTCCACGAAAATCTCTCCTGCTTCTCAGTCTTGATCGCCTTCCTCAAATTCAGAAGTTCAGCAGGATTCATATCAGGACCGGCGAAAAGGACCTTGCCTCCCGCAAACATTCCTATGTGGCTTAAGTGAACCGGGATCTCAGAAAAGCGCTTTGCCAGTTCTTCCATCTCCTTTACGACTTCCTGCTCCTTATCCAGTGCGAAGCTGGCAAGGGTTATGTGGAACGGAAGGTTCGGCGTCTGAACACCTGTAAAGCCTTTCTCGTGGAGCTTTCCATACCACCCGCCCATAATGCGCTGTGATTCTTCATCAAGATCTGCCATCAGCACCAATATTTCTTCAGCCATATTCTATTCTCCCCATTCTATTGTTTTGTTATCTTTATCGTTCAGAATAATACGTTCTTAAATCCGCATAACATGCCGGGCAGTGTTCCGAAGGCGCACCTGATGGAAGCTGTGTGCCGCAGAAAGGACAGGTCTCAAGAGCGTTCCACTTCTGAGTTTCGGCAAGTTCTCTTGCGGTGACCAAAGGTCTGTCAGGATCTGCATAAGACGAGACCGCGCCGGCCATTCCAAGGCCTGCAAAGCCACGTGCGGCGCCTGCAGGATTTGCAGCTGCCAGCTGCGCAGCTTCTGTAAGACCTAATGCAACCAGTGCATTGAGGGCTGCCGGATCGTCGGCGAAGAGCTTTGCAGAATCGAACTGCTCGACACGCTGTCTGGATCTCTCATCGAGTGTCAGATCAACGATCGCGATCGACTCTACTACCATGCCGCGGTTCTCACGCCACTGCCTTGATACTGCTTCGTTGACGGCGTTTTTCAGACTGCTCTTGTTTGAGAGGAGCTTCGGGAAAGGGATCTTATCACGTGTTGCACAGAGATTCAGCGCCTCCTCCATGTGATCCTGCACTTCGAGGAAAGGCATTTTCGGGCTGTATTCAGAGCCCATGTAATCGTAAACAGAAGTATCTTTGCCGGTCTTTCTGAAGAACTTAATAGGGTCAACTATCCTGAATGAGAACATTATCCTGAACTTGAAATACAGATTGCCGTACACCGGATCGGGATAAGGGACATTGAGGTATTCCTTGCTCGTCTGGTTCATTATCTCGAGGGCGTTGACGTAGTAGATCCGCTGGGTTTTCGTAATCTCGCCCGCGAATCTGAACCTGTCGAAAGCATCTCCAAGAACGCCCTTAACGCCGCCCGAGAGAACTGATGGTGAAGATGAAGTATCCCATGTATAAAGGCCGGGAGCGTCAACTAAGTCGACTATCTCGCCGTTGTCGATCATGAGGGCATAAGTGCCTTCAGGGACTATTACCTTTGAACCTGCCGAGATAATATCGCTGCTGCCCTGGTTGAACCCCTTGGAATTCATTCTTTTCGCGCGCCTGACGAGAGTATCCTGACCCAGGGAATCCGTTCTGAATGCCTCCAGATACTGGTCCTGAAGTTCGGAGTTTATTGAATCTGATACAACGCCTGCAATATTGCTGATAAATCCCATGCTATGTTCTCCTGCGGCTGCCTGCAGCAATCGTGCTATCCCTTAAATATCAATCAGATTATATCAAATCCGGACTTAGACCTTAACCATAAACAGTGCGTGGAAGTATCTCTTCATCGCCATCAGCTCGTCAAATGTGCCCTGCTCTTCGATCCTGCCGTCACGCATGACAAGGATCTTATCGTATCTGCGCATGAGGCACTCTTCAAGCGAATGCGTAACAACGATCCTAGTAAGCCCTGTAAGATCCAGGATATCCGAAGAGACTTTGTGTGCGGTCTGGGAATCCAGCGCTGCCGTGATCTCGTCTGCGACAAGGACTGACGATCTCTTAAGAAGGCTTCTTGCGATCGATATCCTCTGCTTCTCACCACCCGACAGAGCTTTGCCGCTCTCGCCGCAGAGATAGCCGCTGCCGCGTTCTTCGACGAGTTCTTTTAAGTTGGACCTTCTTATCGCTTCGTCCACCTCTTCTTCAGGGAAATCGCTGAACATCGTGATGTTGTCCTTTATCGATGAATTGAATACAAAAACATTCTGTTCGATCGATGAGACCTGCTCGAAAAATGAATCCGAAGATGCATCCTTCAGATCAAGGTCATCCCAGCGCACTTCGCCGCTGTATTCGGCGCCGCAGCAGCCGGACATTATGAGATTTAGAAGCGTCGATTTACCGCTTCCGGAAGCGCCTACTATTGCATAGGATTTGCCTGCTTCGAAGTCGAAAGATATATCGTGAAGGACTTCTTTTCCTTCTTCATAAGAGAAGGATACGTTCTTTAATGAGATGCCTTTCTCAAGCGTAGTAAGCTTCGATTCGCCGCCTGCAAAAGAGCTCTCTTCCAGAGATTTTGCGATCTTGTCTATGAGAGCACGCGATGCTTTGCGCGCTGCAAGAAGGCCGGGGAGCTCAGCAACGGGCGCTACAACGAAGTTCATGAGATTTACGAACATCATGACGTTGCCGGCGGTTATTCCTTTTCCGGAAAGCGCCATATATGCGCCTGCGAGGAACACCGTGACCTGGGCGGTCATGCCCGCAAACTGGCCTAATGTGCTGATCAGGATCTGAAGCCTTGAGCGCTTGTATTTCGAGTTCTCGAGCCTGGTATTCTCATCGCTGAAGAGCCCTGAGACAGGCTTTTCCGCGCGGAATGACTTCACTACCGAAAAGCCGTTTAAGCAGTCTGATACTGTTGCTGTAAAGCTCTTGTTCCTGTCAGATACGATGACTTCCGCTTTGCTGAGTTTTTTCGCGGACACGAGAGATACCACAAGCGGCAGGAACGTAACCGCCACTGCGATAAGGGTCAGGACAGGCGAATAACAGATCATCAGGCCGAGCGACGTGAAGAATGACGTCACTCTGAAGATGAACCAGAATTCCTTGTCGAGGAAATTCGTCTCTATCGATGTGCAGTCGTTTGTGAGTGCCGAGAGGTATGTCGATGTGCTCTCAGAGCGGAACGACATGATGTTCTTCGCGGTGAGTTTTGCAAACAGCGCCTGCTTGTAATTCTGCATCGCCCTTCTGATGTATCTGGGCTTTGCATAGTATGTAAGATACGATGCGCCGAGGAAAAACACAGCGGTGAAAAGGCTGATCAAGAGGAGTTCCTGAAGGCTCCACCTTCCGTTTCCCGATGCGGTATCGACAAGTTCTCCGGTGAGCCATGAGATCGCCATTCCGAGCATTCCGGAAAGGAGCGCGCCTGCTGCCGAGAGGATAAAAAAGACATGGTTGTCCCTATGGAACTGAGACTTCAGTTCCACATATAAGTTTTTATATTTCATGTGAGATCCTACTTTCTGATGCTATTCCACAAAGCGGTGAATTTTTTGTCGCCTACAAGCTCTATGGTCGACTCGATCGTCTCAATGCCGGTGCTGCCCATGATGCTGAACAGGCCTGCATCGTGTTCGGTATCAAAGAGTTTGATTATGTCCTTCGTCTGCTCTTCGGAAGAGTCGAAGAATTTTGCCTGTTTCAGGGCTTTACTAAGGAGCTTGCTAGCCTTCTCCTTATCCCCGCCCTTAAAGTATGCGTAGCTTTCTGCAGTAAGGCATGCGCAAATGATCTTGTCGTAATAGCAGGGGGCTTTGGATTTCCTGGTGTTGTCCGAGAATTCGATGCACCATCTGCTGAGTGTCTTAACTCCTTCCAGATTGCCTGTGTTCTTGTAGTAGATGAGAAGTCCCATAGCTACGTTCAGAAGTTCGAAATTAAGTGTCGAGAAGCTTGAGATCAGATTGTTGTAGCACCCCTCTCCCGTATCACCCTTCATGGCGTACAGCAGGCAGATCCTGGAGTTGAAGACGCCCGCCTCGTTATTCTCTGTCATCATGGAAAGAGCCTTGTCTTTGTCATCTATCAGGAAATACAGAAGCGCAATGTTCCCTATTATCGACAGCCTTCCGTAGCGCGGATCACAGTCGAAGGGAACGATGCATAACGCCTTCTCATAGAGCGCAATGGATCGCTTGATCATGTCCTTATCCCTGTCTTCAGTACCGAACGCAGAAAATGTATTTGCCGCTGCCATGATCACGCTGTAGTCATTCGGATATCTGATGAGAGCCTTCTCAGCTTCCTCCATCGAAGCGCGGTCCTTCTTCGCGAGCAGCCCGTAAATATATTCTGTGATCGCGCCCTTGCGCTTATCTGCCATCTCGTATCCCAGGAGTGTATCTACTGAGGTGTCGAAAAGATCTGCGATGCGCACGAGCATCCCGATCTCAGGCGATGAGAGGTTAGCCTCCCACTTATATACCGCGCCTACAGTAACGCCCAGTGCATTTGCAAGTGCCTCCTGTGTAAGCGAACGCTCTTTCCTCATTCTCTTTATATTCTCAGCCAGTTTAAGTTCCATAAAGCAAACGCTCCTTTAAGCTTCGTTGCATTAATGATAGCTGATAAAGGAGCGTATTTGAACCGACTGGTAATACTAATCGGATATTTTATTTTCTACCAATGGTATTAGTGGTTAGAAAAGACAATCACCTTGTCCTTCTCGCCTATCTTAACATCAATGGATTTCTGGTCGCCGCTGAAGAGCGTGATATCTCCGCCCGGCTTAACTACGCCTAAGAGTACTGAGACGTTCTGCTTTTCGAGAGGTATCTCAGGATCGCACGAAGCATCGAAAACGCCTCTGATAAGCTTATCCGCGGTGCATTCAGCAGGGAGCCCGGCAAAGAAATCCTTTGCCTTCTTAACATAGATCTCCTTGCTGTCGTAACCGTCTGACGCGTCATCGTCGTATTCGAGAATGTCCTGATAGAACTCAAAGATCGCATCCTTCTCGCCGATCTGGGTGATCATCTTACTGATAAACCTGTTGCTGATGACTACGTTCTTAACGCTGTAGCTGCTTACAACATCGTGGTGCTTCGGATCGTTGATCTCTGCGATAACGTCGATGCTGCCGACATCAAAATCGGGATCTGCCTCGACCTTGTCCCTGATGATATCCTGAACGTAAACGAGGTTCGCGAACATACCTGCATCGACTTCGTCGTCCGGCACGAGATCGTCGGAAAGAATGAGAACGCTTACATCTTCGTCGTTCATTTCGAGGAATTCATTGATGGAATCGCAGATGAGATCTTTCTCAAAAAGCTCTGCTGCAACAGTCTTTATGACGAACGGATATTCCTTGTAGAAATTCATCTTCTCGAGGCTCTTCTCGTCATCGATGACAACGATGCTCAGGAGCAGATCGTCAGAATCCTTGTAGTTCCATTCGGACAGGAATGACTTGAATCCGTCCATGATCTCATGGCACTTGCTGTTGTGGCCGAGGATGATGATCTTCTTTTTCTCAAGCCAGAAATTCTTATTGAGCCTTACCGGAATGCCGCTGAATTTGTCGGCCGTGATCTTCTCCAAGTCCTTCTCATTCAGGGCCATGTAATAACAGTAATTCTTATCCTTCTCTGACTGGACGGTGAGCGGGATGACGTTGCGGTTGGTGTCGAGAGAAGCCCTGATATAGGACAGTTCGTCGCTTTCCTCGCAGCGCGATGTGTAGAACGAAGCTCCTTTATTGGAGAGCAGTTCGTTGTAGATGGAATTGAGTTCCGGCATCAGAGAGAACTGCGCCATCATCTTGCCGAGGATCTGGTTGACCCTTACGGGAACGATATTGCACTTGCCGTCGACCTGCTTGCTCCTGATGATCTTCTGGACAAGATTCCATGTCCATTCATCAGTGATCTCCACGATGATCCTCTGGTTGTCCTCCGAATACGAAGCGGACGTAATATCCGATACCTGCATCAATGTCTTGATCGTGAGAGAATTGCCGTTGTCGTATTTCTCCGCACGCTCATTTACTGCATATTTGCAGACGGAATTGTTGATCTCTTCGCCTAAAATGACGATCGAAGATGCGTGATGCAGCGAGATATCGAAAAGCTGCTTTGAAGAGAACACGTCGCCTTCTCTTACAACGATCGTCAGGTTGTTCTTGAACTTGTGCTTCGCACAATACAGTTTGCGCGCGAAGAAAGACTTCCCGTGGGCGTCTTCTTCGATCTTGTTATTTTCGCGTTTTACGGTCTCGTGAAGACGCTCGTCGATCTGCTTCTCGATATCAGCTTTACCTGATCCGACCAGCACGACGACCTTCTTGGCATTATCGCTGTAGAGCAGGTCATTTACGATCTCCAATGCCCTCGAATTCCAGTTGAGGATAACGAAATGTCCTGACATCAGGAGCTTGTGATTGCCTGCATTGGATGCTTCGATGAAGCTTGAGATGTAGTTGGTGATGTAACCGATAACAGCGCCCGTGAAAGAGATCATGCCGATGATCACGATTATCAGGCAGACCAGGGCGATCGCCGCGTTCTGCGGACCAATATCCGCAACAACATACGAGATGCAGCCCGCATCAAGGATCATGCTTATCGTATAGAAGGCTGATTCCAGAAATCCCAGTTCTTCAGTCCCGCTCAAGGACATCTTGCTGATGATGAATGCCGACAGAAAGAAGAAAGCGATATTAAACAAAAGTATCGACAGCAAAACGATCTGCCCCGGATTCTTTGCCAGTCTGATACTAAACCATTCACGGATCCGTCTGAACATCATTACCACCTCGCGCGTCATGGGATTTAAAACACTATATAAGCATTTTATAGATATATGAAATCAGACGCAATTGGAAGTTAATGATCAGCTTCGCTTTTTGAGCCCATAAAAAACGGCGCCTCTTTTAGAGACGCCGCCTGGACCTGCTAATTAATTTTCTTACTCGTAGAAGCAATACCTGTTATTGGTATCCGCCTTCGCCCTGTAAAGGGCCGTGTCGGCTTTCTTGAACAGCTCGGAGTAAGACTTTTCGACGCCATGGTAGATGGCGATGCCGATGCTTACGCGGACCTCACTATCCTGGCCGTTATACTTGATCTTCTCGGACGCACCCGAAGTGATCGCCTCTGCAATGCCGCGGGCAAACTCCGGATCGTCAGTATTTTCGACGAAGACAATGAACTCATCGCCGCCGAAGCGTCCGGCGATCTCATCTTTGACGAACTTCTGGCCAAGCAGATTTCCCAGCTGCACGATGACGTTGTCGCCGACATCATGGCCGTAAGTGTCGTTTATATGCTTGAAGCGGTCGACGTCCATCACAAAAAGGATGCCCTTGTCAGTTGACGCATTGTCCAGAACAGCCTGGATCTCACGGATCAGCGCGCCTTTATTCATCAGGCCGGTCAGCGAGTCCGTGTCCTTCTGGATAGCAATCTTCCTCGTCAGTGTAAACTCCTTGATCCTTATGGAATTTGCAATGATGTTGAGGATGATGCCCACGATCGTGAAGATAATGACATTGATGAGGTCCATCTGCCAGATATCGTAGGGCTTCACGTTGTACATCCAGATCAGGAACACCGTCGATGCTGCGGCCAGCTCGAAAGTCATGAAGAACGGCTTGTCTATCATGAACATCGGCGCGATCAAAAGCAGCGCGATAAACGTCGTCGCAGGGATCTCGGGCTTATTCTGCGTGATCAGGCATGCGAAAAGAAACAGCAGCGACATCGACAGATAAATAAGCAGCTGCGCCGCCAGAGAGTCCTTTTTCAGAATGAAGAAAAGAACGCTTGCGATAACCGAATATACGAGAGCGGCCAAGTAGAATATCTTGTTTAACTCCAGCATGTCATTCATAAGCGAACCTACATACAGGAACGCGAATGCCACGACCATCAAAACGTGCAGAAGCCTCCAGACCTTATAATTCGAGATATAAGCGTCCTTCTTTACTGCGTTATATTCGTCTTTCTCGATGCCGCTGTAGAAAAAATAATTACGAGCGGTCCTCAAAAATCTCATCTGTATACCTCTATACCTTACCCTTATAGGAGATTGTTCGGCACGCATTATACACTACGGGCCAAGCGTTATGTTATAAGGCTTTTTTTAGATTTCGCGCTGTCTGTAACGACGAGATGGGATTTGTAGTACTTCTCGGTGAAGTTGATCTGGCTCATGATCTCATCAGATGTAAAGCTGCTGTTCTGAGGCGCTACAACAAGTTTTGTCTCCACATCGTCATCCCTGTAAACGATGCCGATCACTTCGCCGGTGAATTCTTTGACCGGCCCGTCAACGCCCAATATATAAGCATCCTGCTCTTCTCCGTCTTCAGCGATCACGCCTGCGATGTAGCCGTAATTGACCGGATAGTACATATCCTTATGCTCCGGATGGTAACTGCCGAGGGGCCTGTCCACCGTGACGGTTACGATATCGCCGAGTCCGATCTTCTTCGGTTCAGCCGGATCGTCAAGTTTTCCGGCCTTCGGGTCGCTGCCTTTCTTTGCTATCTTTGCAGCCTTAACGCCGTCTTCAAAGAAAATAACACCGAACAATAGGATTATTGCACCGATGATGAGCGGCATATTATAACCTCTGCCGGCATGTATATATCCGCCCGTGAGCCAGTCTTTTTCTGCGGCATAGGCTTCCCAGGGCTTTGATTCGTTGTAATAGACTCTTATGATATCGCCTTCCTGGAGAAAGTAACTGACAAAGCCATCATAGGACACGAAAGAATTAATGTCTGATCCTTCGGGTGAATATAGTACCGAGACGGTTGTTCTATAACGGTATTTCCTGGCAAAGAATGTACGCTTGGTATCTATCGATGACACAACGCCGTCGACATGCTTGTAATCGGCGCTCTTGCGGACGTCTGAAATGCGTATGAACAGGCTGACGCCGATAACGATCGCGGCAACAACAAAGAAAAATACGCCGACTTTTCTGTTATCTATCAGTTTTTTACTGTTTGCATCATCAGACTTATTTCCGCTCATTTACTTTCCACTCACTAAAACTGAAAACGGGTCCTATGAATTAATTATATCTTATGCTTTCCTCGCCAGCTCCAGATCCATCGTGTCGCTGATCGTGATGGTGCCGCCGTGCTCATTGATCGCGGCTTCGATCTTGCCGAAAAACTCATTTCTTATCGTCTCTTCGATTGCGATGTGATCGGAATATGTGCCCAAAAGCTCCAGATATTCAGATGCCGTGAAGACGCGCTCGCGGTGGAACAGTGCATGCTTAATGTCGGTAAAACCGTATTTGGCAGCGATCGCAGCTCTCTCAGCCGCGCGCTCCTCGTTGAATTCGATCTTCGGCTTGCTCTTCCTGTTGTGGAAGCGGTTGTAGTATTCCACATAGTAGGAATCGAGCTCGGCGGCGAGCGCAGGATCGTTCTTAGCCGTAAACGGGTTATTCGCAAAGCGCGCGAAAGCACCGCCGCTCTTTAAGATATCGAACACTTTCTTATATCCGATCTCTTCCGGAACCCAGTGAAATGCGGTCGCGGAGAACACAAGATCAAAGCTGTCAGACGGGAGTTCCACATCTTCGAACTTGCCTGTGATGACAGAGAATTTATAGTCCTTGAACTTCTCAGCCAAAAGCTTTGAGAAGTTCTCGCCGTACTCGACGCTTACTACTTCGCAGCCTTTCGCGAGCACGGGCAAAGTGGCCTGGCCGCTGCCGCTGCCGACTTCGACTGCTCTTGAACTGCCGCCGATATCCACGTAATCGAAGATCATCTGGTAGATCTCCGTAGCGTATCCCGGACGCATCTTCTCATACTTGTTCACGACGGTGTCAAATGTGCCTTCCAGACCTTCAATACTGGGCATTTTAAGATCCTCCTTTTATCCCCAAAATCAGATCAGTTAAATACGATTTCCTTGTTTTTTATGTGCTGCTGGTCGTTGCGCATCCACTTCATGATGTTATCCGCATTAAGGCCGGCCGAGATGTGCTCGAAATATCTTTTCGAATCAATGGGCGGCAGGGAAAGAAGCACTGGCGTTTTGCCCATATCCTTGTTCTCTATGGTGATGCCGAAATACTCCTCGCAGATCTTCTGGAAGGAAGCATCAGACACCCTGTAGTGCTCATCTTCGTAGATGACACCTTTTAAAACCGAATCACCGAATGCAGCAATAGAATCCATAATCTTTTCCCTTTAAACGTGCAGTTGCTTGCCGTAGTCTGACAATTATAGCACTGACTTCTGCTCGTTTTTCACAAAAACCTGCTGAACATGCAGGTAATGTTTTAGCAAGAAATATACTGTATTCTAATATATTTCATCAGGACCTCGTAGTACATTATTACATGCGGAGCCGAGATGGGGGAGATATGGAAAGTGCCTTAAGCAGGAGAAACACAGTCGTAATCGATGAGAAGACGCCATTAATGTTATTGGCGGGACCGATGTTTCTGGAACTGTTCCTCAATACAATGGTCAACAATGTTGACACGCTGATGCTGAGCCACTATGACGAATATGCCGTAGGTGCTGTCGGCAACGCGAATACCATCATGTTCATGATGAATATCCTTTTCAACGTAATCGCGACTGCAACAAGCGTCGTCGTTGCGCAGTATCTCGGTGCGAAGAGATACGACAAGATGAACATGATCTACACACTTTCGGTCATCGTGAATTTTGTTATCGGAATCTTCTTCAGTGTGGCCTTCTGCGCGGCAAATCCTTTAATCATGAACTTCCTTCATGTATCTCCCGAGATGCGCCCTTATTCAATGGTCTATCTCTATATAGTCGGCGGCGGCGGTTTCTTAATGGCCTTATACGGCGTAATGCTCCAGATCTTAAGATGCAACGGCTATCCGAAGATCGGCATGTACGTAACCCTTGCGATAAACGTTATAAACATCGGCGGCAACTACCTGTTCCTGTATGGCCCCCTGGCCTTTCTGAACATAGGCGTTGCAGGTGTAGCGATATCGACTGTTGTATCAAGACTTATCGCCGTAATCGCTGTTTTCGTATTCTTCTTTGTAAAAAAGATCGGTAAGATCTCACTCAGGTATATGAATCCTTTCCCGGGCAGGCTCCTCGGCAAGATGATAAAGATCGGCCTTCCTACCGCAGGTGAGAATCTCACATACAACCTCTATCAGACAACGCTCCTCTCATTCGTTAATGCAATGGGTAATGACGCAGTCAATGCGAGGGCTTACTGCAACATGCTCATATCCTTTGCGATGATATTCTCCAATGCCTCAGCCATGTCGACGCAGATCATTACGGGGCACTTAGTCGGCGCAGGCAAGGAGGAAGCTGCTTATAAGAGAGTATTCAGAACACTCTGTACTTCCATGCCGATCACGATCGGTCTGGCTTCGGTCAACGCGATCTTCTGCAGATATACCCTGCAGATCTTCACGCAGAATGAGCACATCATTGCCCTTGGACAGATGATCATGATCGTCGATATCTTCGTTGAGATCGGCAGATGCCTTAACATGACATTCGTCTGCAGCCTCAAAGCTGCCGGCGCATATATATTCCCGCTTATCATGGGACTTCTGTGCAACTGGGGTCTGGGCCTTACAACAGGCTGGCTCGTCGGCGTTTACATGGGTGTCGGCGTGGCGGGAATCTTCGCCGGAACCGCTACGGACGAATGCATAAGAGGCCTAATCGTCATGTACTACTGGTACAAGAAGAAATGGGTCGGCAAATCCGTCGTCGATAAACGGAAGAAAAACGTTTTGGAAGAAGAAGCAAGCTCTTAAAAGCTTGCTTTTTTAATCCTCGCCTTTCGCGAAATTAATAAGCATCATCACGAGCAGGAATACGACTGAGAAGATCAGAATGTAGAACCCCGCGCCGTTTTTTACTTCGATAATGGTGTTGTATTTGAGGCCGCTCAAAGCCGAATAATAAGCACCGGAGATATCTATTATTCCGTTATCTGTCACCTTATAGTTCATCATGTCAAAAAAGCCCCAGATCGAGAAAATGACATTGGCGACAGTAGAGGCCGCATATCCGATCCTTTTTCCGCTAAGCGCGAAAATAGCGGCCAGCGCAGCCGTAAGGAGTATCCCGAGGCCGTAATAGCAGTGGCTTAAAGATATCGTTGTATCGTCTTTTACCGGAAATCCGTTAACGGTCATGCCCTGATGGGTGACGATAAAAAACGGCAGCAAAACCGAGATGAACGAGAAGAATGCCGCGATTACGAATAGAATCTTTCTGGTTTTCAAAGTCATATTAATCACCCGTCTGAAAAAACAAAAACCTACATCCGCCTGTACGCTAATTATACTCTTTGCTCGAAAATAGTGTGCGAAAAAATAAAATGCACAAGAAATAATCAAGTTGTTCTGATATAATGAGTGCGGTTTTTAAGGAATCAGGTCACTTCCCGCAGCAGACATGAGAATTATGGGAGTTTCCGGACATGGCAGAGGGTAAGAAGAAGTCATCTTTCGCTATAAAATCGAATACTAAGCGCCAGGCCTGGGAGTTTGGTGCCGGCACTGACATGGAGCAGAAAATGATCCATGCAGGCAAGATCATCGCGCACCCTGACGGCACATACGAAGTCTTCTCCAAGGAAGCTACCGAAGGCAAAGGCCAGATGGCAAACACCGGCGACTACTTCAAGGTAGACAGCACCGGCTTCCCTTCACCCTGCGAGCGCGACTGGTTCAGGAAGAACCATGAGCATCTCGAAGACGACTGGTACCAGCAGATCGCAGAGCCTCTCATGATCTGGCGCAAGGACGACCCGGAGATCGAAGAGATCAGATTCCTTGTAGAAAACGGCGCTCTCAATATCAACAAAGACGATCCCCAGAAATACTTTTCCGCCCTCCTGTGGGGCACGATGGAGACTGCTCCGGACAACGCCGTTATCGTCTTCTATGCCGTCAACAGAGATGAGGACGGAAAGATTAGTTCTATCAGATTTAATTTCGTGGACGCCGACTACTTCAAAGCAAACTATAAGATCATTGAGTCACCTGAAGAGTAAGTTTTTGTGCCCAGCCGGCCGCCTGAACTGCGCCATGGCTCATCATTTCGAACAGTGCAGGAAGCGTCCGAACGTAGCGACAAAGATATCGCCGTTCTCATCAGCTTTCGAATCAAAATAATCCTTAAGTCTTTGGCCGTTGCTAGCGAAGAACTTAGCCTGACCGTCGTACATATCCTTCATCTTATCGATGATATCTTCCGCATTCTCATAACGGAACATACCCGGCAGATCAATGACTTCGATATTGGCAAAATACCTGCCGGCCACAGCGCGGAAAGAATCCCTCTTTGCTTCCTGCTCCTTGATCATCTCATCGATAAACGGCGCGTTTATACCTGCCTCCTTCATGGCATCTCTGAAATAAAGATCCCACGATGCAACGTCAGGCCCGTTAACCGAGAGATATCCGCCCTTGCCAAGAACCTCCGAAGCCTTGGCAATAACTGCTTCAGGATTCTTAAGCTCACTATATACATAGTGCATTATGATGCGGTCATAAGTCTTCTCTTTTGCAATCTTCTCCCACGCCTGATCCTTCTCAAGATCTGCAAAAGTCAGGTTGATATCAACACCCTGGGGGAGCTTATCCTTATTCTCATCTAAGAACTTCTCAAAATCATCAGCCCAGCTGCCGCGGACATCGTAAGCATAGATCTTCGTGCCGCCCGGAATGATGTCCCAGTTATTTCTCCAGAGCTTCGAAAAGCCGCACCCGAGATCTAACACCTTCCCGCCTTCAGCAAAATCCAGCGAACGGAAGACCTGCACATACCAGTCTTCGCCGGCATTGTGCTTAATATATTTCCAGTGATTGAGGTCCGCCGTCTGGTCCATCGCAACGCTCTGAACGATTCCCGCCACGTCGTCCCAGTCGAGACCTTCATCCTTGCGCGCAAGCGTTCTTTTAATAGCGTCGATCACCATATCGATGCGGTAACGCTTCTCTTCCATCGCTGCCAGCTGCATCCTCAAAGCCTCTTCGATATCCTGCGCCTCGCCGGCTTTCAGGTTGTCACGGATTTCCTCTAAAGAGAAACCGATCTGCTTCAATGCCACGATCTTCTCTAGGACCTGCAGCGCTTCCTTGTCGTAAAGACGGTAATTGCCTTCGGAATAATCCGTGGGCTTTAAGAGTCCCTTCTCGTCATACAGACGGACTGCTTTTTGCGATACTCCGGCCTTCCTGGCGATCTCACCTGATGTCATTTTGTCGTCCATTTTTTGGTCTCCTTTGTGTTTGATGACCTCATCCTAAAGGGTTCCCCAAGGGAAGAGTCAAGCAGCAAAAAGCAAATTTTTTCCGTGGGCTGATTTTGCCTGAATGAATACTATCTTACACCTTGTTTGTGTATGTCTGACCTGCCCGGTTACGTACTAAAAAAGCATTTTGCAGATTTAGTACGTAATCACCACCCACAGAAATAAAAAGAACCGGCCCCACTAAGGAAGCCGGTTCTCAAACCCATATTCCAAAGATGTTATTTATTCTTGTAGTACACCTCAATAAGGCCTTTGAGGAGCAGATCCTTGTCGTGGATTATCTTATGCCTGCAAAGGGGCGTCACGATTGAGGCGTATCTGCCGGTCGCGACGAGGACGCATTCAGAGCCGTATTCCTCTTCGATGCGGTCGATCATGCCGTCGACGAGCGCGGCGTTCTGGTAGATGAGGCCGCTCTTCATGCTGTCTATCGTGTTTGTGCCGATAACCTTTTCGGGCGTCTCGAAAGCAATGTCAGGGAGCTGCGCTGTCTTGCTGCTCAGGGCCTCAGCTTCAATGCCCATGCCGGCGCCTATCGAAGTGCCGATGAAGTTCTTATCCTTGTCTATCAGGGAGAAAGCGGTAGCGGTGCCCATGTAGATGTTGATCTGCGGGACGCCGTATTCCTTGATACCTGCGACGGCGGAGACGACCAGGTCGCTGCCGAGCTGTGCGGGATTATCGATACGGATCTTAAGACCGGTCTTAACGCCGGGGCCTACGATGACGGGCTCTACTGAAGTGAGCCTTCTGACCGCAGCCTTGATCGTGCCCGTAACCTGAGGAACAACAGAAGAAATAATGGCACCGTCAACGTTGCCGAAGCTTTGGCCGTTGAATTCGAGCGCGGACTTAAGAAGCGTCGCGTACTCGAGATCCGTGCAGGTCTTATTGGTCGAGATGAGCTCGGTAAAAAGGAGCTTCCTGTCTTCAAAACAGCCCAGAACGATATGAGTGTTTCCAACATCGATTGCAAGTACCATATGAGGTTCCTCCGGTTTGGATTTGAAAAGTCTTAAGCTTCAATAAGTTTTGCCTTGAAAAGCGCGACTCCGATACCGCCTGTAAGAATGAATGCGGCGATAGCTTCGAGAACCGCATTGATGCCTACGATGGTCGCGAAAAGAGCGATGATGCCAAGTGACGGATCGATGCCTGTTGCTTCGCTTACAGTTGCCTTGCCGAAGAGAAGGATGAGCGCGCCAACGAAAAGGACAGTATTAAATATTGCTGCAGAAAGGCCTGTGAGGGATGATCTGACAAAGGAATTTTTCGTAAGCTTGGAAATGCCCTTGAAAACGAGACCTGCCAGGAATCCTGCCAAAGCTCTGCAGATAACACACATTATGAATGTGAATACCACGTTCTTGCTTGCGAGGTATGTTCCGAAAAGATCCATTCCGAAGCACTGTACAAAGCTCGTAATGCCGAACACTGTTCCGAGAAGAGCGCCTGCCCAGGGACCCTTTGCGAGTGCGCCTATTGCTACGGGGATCATGAGGAATGAGATCGATACTGCGCTGGTCCTTAAATAGCCGAGCGGAGTAAATGCCATAAGGACGATAAGTCCAATGAGAATTCCCAAGACCGCAATGGTCTTGTTGTTAAGTTTTTGTTTAGCCATGACTAAACCTCCTTGTTATTATTCCTCTTGCCGAGGATATAGTTACTTTTGCAAGCAGGCTTTTCTTCTCCGGACCCTCCGTCAGATTCTTCAAGGAAGATATCTGCGTTATGAGGCATCCTTACTGAGAGGATACACATGCTTACAGGAAGAGATTATACATCAAATATCAGCGTACGGTACGCGCACCGTAAAGATTTCCCTCGCCATCCGTCACGAGGTGCGCAAAACGGAGTTCTGTCTCTTTGACGTCGATATCAGTATTCTTTGTGGCATCAAGATATGAATCCAGGCCGGGATCCTTGTCGAAGTCGTTGGACAGGTCGGCTCCCGCACGGACTTTTTTCGAGATGTGCCTGCATACATATATGGTTACGAAAAAAGCCACCGTCAGAGCCACCAGTATTGGCTCTATCACGGAAAGCACCCGTACTAACGGCGCTAGTTCCGTTGAACCGGTGAACATGCCGTTAAATGAGATCACATACATTATCACAGGCAGCAGCAGACAGAGCGCCACGGGGATGAATTTCCACATGCTGTATGTGATCCTTCCGATGGCAGACAGCTTATCTGATGTGCTTGTAGTGGGCACCTGGCCGCTCGCTTCACCTGTCTGGCCGTTTATCGCGAACTGGTATGTGCTTCCTTCGAATTCGACGGTCATGAACCATACCGGAAGCAGGCAGTACTTGATCGAAGCATCACTCATCCAGGTGAGGTTTCTCTCGGGTCTGACCTCGAATTCCTGATATCTGTGGGAGATAATGCCGATCTCATCTCTTGAGAACTTGTCGATCCTTCGTACGATCCTGTTCGTGATGTCTGTCGGGAGCTGGTCGTACTTATCTGCGTAAAAGCCCTGGAGATACTTGCTCTCGAACCTGACCATATCCTTGTAATCGTAGGGTTCAATAGCTTCCATGAGCTTGTTTGCGATCTTTACGGAGGCGTCGAAAGGAACACCTTTTACATGGTATGCCATCTTCGCATTTACTTCCAAAGCACGGCTGCCGATCTTGCCGGTGCCGCCGAGCTCAGAGTGAACGATGCAGTCAAGAAGCCAGAACGGCACATAGAGCGCCGTCATGTTCGTAAGGCGGCACTTATTCTTAAAGCCCCAAGGGACGTATTTACGGGTATCAAGCCACGTCTTGGAAATAGCCTTGGCCTGATCCTTATCGATCTTGAAAGGGATAATGTAGTCGGGCTTGAATTCACGGGTCATTCTTCTCGTGATCAGCGCGGGCGAACCGCAGAACGGGCACATCGTGGACATCGTGTTCTCATCTGCGATGAGCGTCGCGCCGCAGCTGTTGCAGACGATCTCGTGACGGTTCTTATCTTCCCCGCTGACGTCGCCGTCACCCATGTAATCGTGCTCTTTGCTGACACCGAGAGAGCCTCTGGATTCCATAGTATCGGGAGAATAGATGTTTCCGCAGTTGCGGCAAAGCATCGATCCCAGTTCAGGCTCGAAAGTGATGTTCGAACCACATGTCGGACACTTTACAGATTCGGCAGAGAGCGTGCTCCCGCCGGTCTTTTTAGATGCAAGACCAAAAGGATCCGGCCCTGCTGAATTTAACGGTCTCTGATTCCACATATTATTTTGCTGCCCCTTATTTCCACGCGGGGTCCGGCCAAAATGAAGCCCTCCCCGCTTATGTAAGAATTATATCACTAGCTTCGGAGGGCTTGCACCTTAAGAGGCGTTGTAAGACGGACCTCAATCAAGATCTTCGTATACCAGGATATTCTTGCCGTGCTGTTTGCCGTAGTACATGCGCTCGTCAGCCTTCTTGATAAGGGCTTCCGGAGCTTTGTATCCGGGATTGTACTGCTCAAGGCCTATGGTGATCGTAACAAATATCTGCTTGCCGAAAAACGCTGTCGGATTGGACTCAATGGTCTTTCTTAATCTTTCCACTTTGCCCTTTGCGGCAGCCAGATCACAGTCTTTGAGCAGGATAACGAATTCCTCGCCGCCCCATCTGCAGATATCGCTCCCCGGGAGCTCCTGCCTGATCATCATGGTGGTGTGCTTCAGGACTTCGTCGCCCGCTTCGTGACCGTATGAATCGTTTACGCGCTTGAAATCATCAAGGTCGCAGAAAGCAATGCAGAACCGCTTCTCCTTGCCCTCCATAAGGGACTTAACGAGCGGCAGGAAGCCTCTTCTGTTAAGAAGGCTCGTGAGTGCGTCCTCGTGAGCGTCCATAGAGAGCTGCTGGTTCTTCATTTCGAGATTTGTGACCTTATTCTCACTCGTAAAGATATACATTGCGTTGTAGAAGACCGTCGAGAAGACCATCGCAAAGGCTGAGAATATTACCAGTATCAGCGTTATCGAGGATGACACCTCATAGACCGGCTCCTGGAAATAGAAGCTGAAGTAGATGATGATGAAGGCCGCGAAGTTTAAAGCGAGCATTATAACAACGCCCAGCCTCTGCTTGCCTTTAAAGAGATTGCATCCGAAATAGATAATTATCGGAACTATCGAGAACAGGAAAAATAACGTTCCGCAGCGCGTTCCTACATAATAAGTCGATATGATCGAATAGATCGTAACTTCCAGGATTATGCTTACGTAAACAGGAAGGATGTGGCCGAACCGGCAGAGCAGGAAGCAGAAAATATATACGATGACGCTCATGAAATTGAACTGCACGAGCGGATTCACGCCGGCTGCCCAGTAGATGACCATCAGCACAGCATGGACCAGACCCATTACCCCGACCGTAAACGAGAAGGCGTTCTCTACGAAGAAATGAAGCGATCTGTTGAGCAGATCCATCTTGCTGTTTTCAGTCTGTTTTTTGTTCGTTGCGGCTTCCATCTTTGTGCGTTCCTTTTTACGGGTTCTCCAAAATCCGCATTTCCGCAGAATTATTAATTATATTTTTGCATGCAAAAATGAACAAACTAATAGGAAAAGTATGAATATTTTGTGAGGAAAAGATTATGCGCTTCAGACGAAAAGGACTGTAATGCAAGGATCTCCGGGCATCTTGTATTCATAATATGCGGGAAGATCTGCAAGTCCCATGCACTCCATGATCTTAGGATCTGTCACGTCCACCCAGTCGTCTCCGGCCTTAACGAAGGACCTGCCGGGCTCAGTCTTAACCTCGTAATGGGCTTCGACATGTCCTAAGATCTTGTAGACCTTCGTCTCGTGTGATTCGCCTTCGAAAAAAGCCGCTCCAGCAGTCTTTACGACCACGGTGAACTTCTTGACTTTGACCGGATTATCGAGCTTTACCGCTTTGTATCCGGCATACTCGAAAGTGCCCTTCGCTGCCTCCAGGACCTCGCCGAATTCGCCGTCCAGAATCTCGATCTCATAGGGCGTTCCGGGAACATCGCACCATATTCCGACAGCACCGACAGTGCCCTTTTTGTCATATACCGTGGCGTATGTAACATTGTTACACGAAGTTATTTCCTCACAGGTGACCTGTGTCGAATCCCTGTTCGCACCAACCTTCTCTATCGCGTCGGGAGACATGACAAGGAGGTCCGGAAACTTACCGTAGGAGACTGCCGATTTGTATTCTTTGGTCACAGTACAGTTATAAAGTTCCGGGATCGGGGTGTCATAGGAGATCCAGTAGAAACCCAGATTGCCCCAGATCTCTCCGAAAGAATTCTGAACGAGCCAGGCGCCGTTCCTCGAAGCCGGAGTTTTGAAACAATCCGCCGGGAAATTATCATCCCACCCTACTATCGCCGCCACGTGATTGGCGTCTTTGTCATTATTCTCATGGTTCTGGGTGTAATAACCATTCACCATCTTGCAGTCTTTTGTGTAATTTACGGCAAGGCAGACGGCGCCGTACTTTTTTACCGCGCTCTTGATGTCGTCCTCAGAGATATTGTAGACACCCTCAACACTGCAATTGCAGCAGCCGAAAATATTGGCCTCCGAGATCAGGTATCCGTTCAGGGGATCTGCGCAGAGCCCCATAACAACATGCTGGACGTCTCCGCCCAGGTCAGTTACGGTGCCGTTCTCGATATAGAACTTCTCCTCAGCATAAGGAGGCTTCTCGCCAGTGACCGGATCGGGCGCCGAGAAGATCCTGTTAATGATGTCCACGGGATTGATATCGATGAGAACGCCCTTCTGCTTAAGGTAATTGGACTGCATCGTGGATACGGCCGCATAGCTGTAGCATCCGCCAATGCCCTGCTCCCTTACCGGAGTTCCAAGGCCGTCAGAGATCGTGCAGTAGCTGTGCTCAGGATCCTGGAAAGGCACAAAATAACTCTTGTCGCCGGTCGGGAAGAGACTGTTAACATCAGTGGGAGCAACTTCAGTAGTCTCAGGAGTTCCGATCTTATTACCGCTTTCCCTGATCCTTGACTTTGAGGCGGAAGGTTCAGTCACGCTGCATGAGCAGGCGCCGATAACCGCCGCCAGCACAAGCACGCATGCTGTTTTCCGCCCTAGTCTTCTGAAGTTCATACCGTCCCGCGTCCGCCCTTGAGGAATTTTAATTATCGCTCGGCACGCCGATATCATCGATCTTCCAATTCAACTCGTCGTCACGTGTAAGAATTAAACGAACAGTCTTGGTTTTCATTTCAGTATTTTCAGAGTCTCCTGACTCGATCAATGAGATGGTTACATAGAAAGTGTATCTGTCGCCACCGGATTCGTATTCTCCATTATCACATTCCAGAAACTCTGCCTTGCGGATGCCGCTGACGTTATCTTCCTTAAATTCGACTGATACAAGAAATTCTGTGCAGTACGGTTTCATCGCCTCAAAGTCAGATGTCTTAAATGCATCAAAGAAGCCCTTAATAACATCCGCGGGTTCCGGTCCGTTATGGCGGATATACAGTAATTCTTCCGAGTTGCCTGAAGTAATTATGATCGAGTCCAATACATGGCCTTTTCCGTTGTGGACCACAGCCTTCTGACCATTTTCCAGATGCCATATAAATCCAACAGGACTCCTGGAACCATCCCATTCATCGTACCCGCCGATTTCCCTTATGATATCGTCGACTGAATAAGTCTTGTCGACGTTCTCGAAATATTCACGGGAAGGTACAGCTATAGTCTCCGGCGTATACTCCGTCGGTTCGCCTTCGTACTGGAGCTCGCTCGAATAGGGAGTGGTTTCCGTCAGACCCCCGCCGCACCCCGTAACCAGAGCCGTTGCGGCAAGCAGCGTTGCGGCTGCGGCATATGCCGGTTTTCCCGTGCCGTGCTTGGATTCAATCTTCATACACTTATCCCCCTCAAGAATAAGCCTTATGCATTCTCCTCAAGTACAGTTACATTATAATATGCATTGTTGTAGTCGTCATTTTCGAAGTCATTGACGAATTCGGGCTTGACCTTAAACGTCTTGCCGTTGAAGGTGTGAAGCTTTGCAGGGCCCTTGAAAACGATTCCCTGGCCGCCGTAGAAGACCATCTGGTCAACGACCTGCTTATAGTCTTCGAGCTTGTTCTCAGGCACGTTGCTGATGCCGTAATCTGGACGGCCGAATTCAGCCATGCCTCTGGTGTGGATCCAGTAGCCGTTATCATCCTTGGAGAACATTATGACCACGTGATTCTGCGCATTTACCTCATCCTGGCTGAAGAATCTCTTGTCCCATTCTGAAGTCGAATAAAGAGTGAAGGTCATGAGGTCTAAGACGCCTGCTGCGCCCTTGTCGATAAACGCCTGGATGATGCCGATGATATTTCTCATATAATCGAGCGTGCTGTCCTTCTGGATCTCGCCCTTTAAGATCACGACCTTCTCAGTCTTTACGCACTTATCGTAAAGACCGCTGTCGGCATTTCTTAAGACTCTTCCGATATCTCCGCCAAGAAGTCCGTCGAGGTAATCCGAATGCTCCGGGCGCGATAACGCAATGACATCAAGACCTTCAGGGATCTCGTCAACCTTGTGCTTTTCGCGTGATATCTCAAGTTCGTTAGCGGAAACTCCGAAAACGACATAGAACAAAAACGGCTTGTAACCGATGTCTTCGTAGTACTTTCTTTCCATAGTCTTATCCTCCATATGTTTTGTTGAAACGGCTTGTTTCTATTATATCAGAGTGGCTTCGGTGTACCGCAGCGGCCGCAGAAATTATATGCGGAGAGCGTGCCGCATGTAGGGCAAGTCCAGACAATGCTCATAGGACGCTGCCTGCCGCAGCGGCCGCAGAAATTAAGCTGGTTAACTGAACCGCAGCTGCAGTTCCACGCGCCAAGGATCGCCGGGCTGTATACAGTCTGTGTCTGGTCAGGCAAGGTAACGAAGCAGAAATCGTGCCTTGAAGTCCTGACGATGAGGATGATCGATACGACGAACATCGCGATGACGAAAAGGATCCATACGACAATGCTGAGGCCCGTTGCGAGGATCTCGCCTGCAGCGCCGCCGCCCATTAAGATCGCGTCGTAAATGCCGTGAACAACGATCGGCACGAACATTGCAAGCAAAGTGAACATTGCGCTCTTTCCTTTGTTCTTCGTGATGCTCGCAAACTTCGCCTTGCTGTAGAAGAAGCCCATGAATACCGCAAAGCACGCATGGCCCGGAACTGCCGTGAACATACGCAATAACGCTGCTCCGACGCCGCTCATGAATACGTATTCGATATTTTCGAGAGCTGCAAATCCGAGTGAGACAAAAACGGCATAGACGATGGCGTCATAGTTGTAATTGAAGTTCCTGTTCTTCCATGTGATAAGTCTTAACACAAAGAACTTTCCGAGCTCTTCTGCCGGCGCGACGATAAGGCATGCGACCAGCACCTGTCCTATTACCGATTCACTTGGGAAGATCGCTCCGATGATCGCGCCTCCGATGAGCTCTCCGATGATCGCCGTGATGACTGTGCCCATTCCGGCAAAGAACAGACCGATCAGAAGTCCGAACGGTTCTTTCTCCTTCTTGTCATTGAAGTAGATGAAGCATAAAAGTCCGATTACGGGTATCAAGGCTAAAGCAAATAACATGGAACTCTCCTTAGTGTTTATTTCTCATATCTTCTTGCGGATTAGAATAACATTATCCTGTATCACTTGTCACTTTCGGGATGGCTTCATAAGCTCCCAGAAAGCGACCGCGCTCGCCGCTGCGACGTTTAAGGAATCGACGCCGTGATACATAGGGATCATGACGCGGTAATCACTTGCAGCTATTACTTCCTTGGGAAGCCCGGGCCCCTCTGTGCCCATGAAGACTGCCAGCCTCTCATTCGCCCTGATCTCCTCATTATCGACGCTCGTCGAATCTTCGGTAAGAGCCATCGCGACTGTCTTAAAGCCATATGAATGAAGGATATCAATGAGCGTGAGCCCGTCTGATTCTTCGAGCGTTGCCTTGGTCCACGGGATCTGAAAACACGTGCCCATGCTGACTCTTGCAGAGCGCCTTGTAAGGGGATCCACTGAAGCATGCGTCAGCAGAACGCCGTCCATTCCGAGCGCTGCGGCCGACCTTATTATCGCGCCGACATTCGTCGGATTAACAACGTCCATGAGAACGGTGATGCGTTTTTTGTCTTTGCAGAATTCTTCAAGTGAGATCTCAGGTCTTCTTCTCAAGGTCATCCAGAGACCGCGCACGAGAGTGTATCCTGTGAGCTGGGTTACGATCTGCCTTCCTGCAATGTAAACAGGCATCGAATCGAGTTTTTCCTTGCCCCATAACTTTTCGATGGCCTCGAAAACAGGGCCTGCCTCGGCCTCCAATCTCTCAGTCTCAACGAGCATAGCCAAAGGCTCATAGCCTGCTTCCAAAGCGCGCAGGATTACGTTTGCGGTCTCAGCCAGGAACATCCCGAGTTCGGGCTCGAAATAAGTCCGAAGCTGCGGCTCTGTTATCCTCGAGAACACATCGAGTTCCGGCGCATTAATGTCTGTTATCTCAATCAGATTCATATTTTTCCAACCATCATTCCGCACAGTATGATATCAATTCACACATTATATCAAGAATTAATGATATAATGACAACGGTCTTGCACTAAGGCCGTTATATCACAACGCAAGAAGCGATCAAAGGAGAACACTATGTCACAGTTATTAAGAATCAAGTGCCCTTCATGCGGAACAGTTCAGGACATTGCCGCTAACGGCCCTTGCCAGAAGTGCAGCACAGCTCTCAACCTCCCCGAAGACGGAGTAATCCAGATCTACCGTATGGGTTCACCTCTCGGTGTAGCAGTAGGCATGAGCATCTATTTGAACGAAGTTCCTCTTGGACACCTCGCTAACGCAGAGTCCATCAGAATCCCCGTTGCATATGGCCACTACAAGCTTCACATGACACACGGCATGAACAGAAAGTGCAAGGACGCTGAGTTCGATGTAACACCTCAGGAGAGGATCGTTTGCCTTAAGGCACACCTCAAGATGGGCCTCATCACAAACACAGTAGTAATCGAGAAGGTTGCAGCTGAGACAATGCCTCCGCTCTGATCTTTACGGATAATTGAAAACAGCAACAGGGCTGCCTCATATGAGACAGCCTTTTTTGATTTGAATACTGCGAAAAACACTCTTCGCGTGCACCGGTCCGTGTTGTGTAAATATTTGATTTCCGCTGTTAAACTTTTTGTCACCGTTTTTTCGATTTCCGTAATACAAAAAGTTGAACAGAGCCCTGAGTTTCACTTTTTGTCACTGATTTTCCGATTTCGGTGATACAAAAAGTGAAACTGCCTTGGCGCTCTGTCAAATTGAACAATAGTTTCGGCATCAAAAAAGCGGCACCTTCAGCAAGGCGCCGCCCAATTGCAAATTACTTATTTACGCTTCTGAAGAAGTGATCTTCACCTCGGCCTTCTCTCCGCCGGCCTTCTTATCAGTAAGTATGCCTGCAACGTAGACTGCAACGAGGATGCCGCCTGCAACCGTAAGCGCATACATAACGGGCGTTGTGATCTTATCAAGTACGGGATAGTAAGAAGTGATCGTAGCAAATGTGTTCATGATGATGTGGATGACGATGCCCGGGATGATGGAGCCTGACTTCATTCTGACGACGCAGATCAGCATGCCCATGCAGAATGCCCATATTGCCCATACAATGCCGCCGTGGCAGATGCCGAAAACTGCTGAAGAGATAAGTGCTGCAACGATTGCAGGCATAGCCTTTCCGAGTCTGGTATAGATATATCCTCTGAATAAGACTTCTTCTGTAATGGGTACGATAATTGCATTTCCGAGCATTGCGATCCAGAACGGATAGGATGAGAGCTTGCTCATGCCGGATGTGAGGTCACCTAAAAGTTCCTCCGGAATGGGAAGGATCGAGAGCATGAAATTCATGAAGAACATAGCTCCGACAGCACCGATAACCGTAAATACCATCTGCTTTCCGGATACGGCCTTCATGTCCGTTTCCTTTGCAAGGCTTGTCTTCTTTACCTTCTCGACAATGAAGAAAATGAGAAGCGTGAGGAGCGATCCAATGATCAGGCAGATACCAGTCATGGAATTTAACTTATCCTGCAACATAGCCAGTCCTTCTTCCCTGCCGATTCCTGCCTGGGCATTTGCTCTGCCAAAATTAAAAGCCGTTACATAAGAGACTATAAGCGATACGATGTTCGATGCCGTGAAATAGACCGCGAAATAACCCAGTGCTTTTGCGATCTGTTTAAGTACTTTCTTCATAGTTAACAGTTCCTTTCTTCGTTTAACTCACGGCGATTGTAGCACCGGGATCAGGACTTTCACGGCAGATGGAGTGAATGGTATCATTCGTGTCGCGAACAGTATTTTGCACCGCGCGAAATGCTTTATAATATCAGTTGGGGAAGATTTAAAGAGAGGGCACATAAATGAGAATTGCCATCTGCGACGACGAAGAAAGATACAGGATAGAGCTTAAGACTATCCTGAATAAACTGCTTATCAATGCCGATCTTAACATCGACACTTTCGATGACGGCAATATACTTGCCGATGCTTTTGCCGCATCACCTTACGATCTGGTGTTCCTCGATATCGAAATGCCGGCGCTTGACGGCATCACCCTGGCCAGAAAGATCAGATCAAGGTCCGAGAATGTCTTCATCGTCTTTCTGACCTCCCACATCGAATATGCTCTGGAAGGATACGAAGTCAACGCATTAAGATACTTAACAAAGCCCGTCGACATCGAAAAGCTGAAAGAAGTCATAAGATACGTTCAGGAGAAACAGGGCAGCTCAAGACAGATAATAATCAAAGAGGACGGCGAAGAGATCCTGATAGATATCAACGACGTTATCTACATGGAATCCATGAACCAGAACGTCCGCATTGTGACATCAAAAGGCGTGCACACTATCCGCTACAATATCAGCGACTTCGAAGACCAGCTTAAGAACGACGGTTTCTTCAGGATACACAGAGGCTATCTGATATCACTTTCGAAGGTCAAGAAGCTCTCCGGAAATGACGTCATCCTGGATGGCGGGGAGACGCTCCCCGTGAGCCGCAGCAATGTAAAACCGCTTAAAGAAGCACTTTATACATACGTAGAAGGAACGGCTTTCTGATATGTCACAGGGATGGATCGAATTCATTATAGGCATCGCGCCCATGGTATTGAGCGACCTTGATTATATCTTCTCGATGCTGCTGGTCGTCATCGTCGCAGCATGCTTCCTGGGACGTTATATCGTTCTGTCCAGAAAGCTCGTCCTGTCAACGTTAAGTGTGATCGGCGTAACCGTCATAGGAGTCGTGGCCGTAAATGTTGTTCTCACATCAATGGGCTATACGGACAAGGTCGATATAGACACGAACATGTTTATAAACAGCATCCTTAATGCTGTGCTCTTTGTATACAGCTTAATATTCTATTTCTTCGCATTTAAAGAGAAGCGTATCTTAAGGGCAATCGAGTCCGCCATTTGTCTTTATCTCGTAAGGCTTTATCTGGGCACCTTCTCACAGATGGCAGTGGTATATTTTGCCGGCGGAACCTTTGAGATATTCCATGAGGTATACTTCGACAACTTCGGATACGGAAAATATTGGAACGCAATATCCATAACGACTTTTGCGATAACGCTGGCTCTTCTCCTGATAGCTTATTTCGGCTTCTACAGGCCAAAGAAATACTACATCATAAGCATCCCCGCAAGGATCTTGTTCATAGTCTGGGCTGTTTTATTTGTGGTCTTCCCTTTTATACCTGCTGTCATGGAGACTGCCAATACCACGCTCGAACAGAGATACGGCGTCATGAGCGTCATTTATGCGGCCATGCTTGTAATACTTGGCCTTGCAGCGCCTGTGCTCCTCGTTATTTTTTCTGCTGAGAGATCAATGCGCGAAAAGAACAGGTCCCAGGAAGCCTATCTCGCGGCAGAGCTCGAATACATCGGACAGTATAAGAAAAAGCAGGTCGAGACAAACCGCTTCAGACACGATGTCAAGAATAACCTTGCCCTGACTCAGATGATGCTCGATGAGGGCCACGTGGAAGAAGCCAGGGAACACTTAAAAGACATGCTCGGAAAAGTCAGCTCCCTGTCCCCAAAATACGTCACGGGCGATGAGATGCTCGATATCATCATCTCCATGAAGGCTGACAAAATGGATGAACTGAATATCAGATTCACATTGGACGGCGTCGTTGACGGCGGCCTTCAGATAAAGCCGATGGACATGTGCAGTATTTTCGCGAACGCCCTTGATAATGCGATCGAAGCTGCAAGCTGCTGCAAAGAGCCTTTTATATCTTTTGCCATCAAGAGAACCGATAAATTCTTCGTTATCAAGATCACGAATTCCGCTGCGAAAAAGATCGACATCGGCAAGCTTCTGTCGACATCAGGCTACACTTCCAAGAGCGACAAGGACCATCACGGCTTCGGTCTCATGAATGTCAGACGCGCCGTTGAAGATTACAACGGTATCCTGAAGGCTGAATCTGATGAGAACTCTTTTACACTATCCATCATGATGCCCAGGCCGTAACATCACTTCCCGGGACACCGTTTTTGCAGAATTATTATGCGTGCGACAGATCAGGGAAGAAGAGCTTCTCGCGCTCTATGGATTCCAACTGCGCTCCCCTGTAGAAGAGCCTGTAGTCGTCACCGCCGTCATATTCTTCACTGACGCAAAGGTTCTTATCCTCATCGAAAGGAACGAATCCTAATCTGCATCTGTTATCAACATCGATGCGCCTTAATATCGCGATCAGGGGGATCCTCTCCTTGCTCAGAACTGAACCGATTACAGTGCAGTCGTCCTGTTCCTTGACTATGAAGCAGTCGATATCTTCCGCGTAGTAAACGCTGTCGAGGCCTGATGTGTAGAACATCTGAAGCCCGAATTTATTGATCTGTTCAAAAGATGAATAGCGCACGCTGTGCCTTACGTAATCAAGATATTTCTGCCTGAGCTCTTCGCCCTGATCCTTTATCGGCATGAACCTGGTCTCAGCCTTCTCGATATTAAGGAACTCATCTTTAAGATAGTACTTGTACTGGTTCTCGACGCTGAAGCCCATCTTCTTATAGAATTCGACGGCGCCGAGATCGCCGAAGAGATAGATGCCGTCGCAGTTGTTCTCATAGGTCTCAATCACATGCTTCATCAGCTGCGCGGCAAGGCCCTGCTTGCGGTAGTCCACATCGGTCATGACAGTGCCGATCTGGATATAGTTCCTGATCTGGTCCTTCTGCATGAACTGCATCTTATTGGCAGAGACATTGGATATCATGACCCCGTCTTCCACAAATGAATAAGGGATATAGTCGCCTTCAAAATAGCCGTCAGTGACCCAGCCTTCAAAATCAAATCCAAAGGTCTTTTGGGTCAGTTCATTAAGCAAATGGCGGGACTTCTCATCCCTCATGTAATCGCTTATGAGTTCTAACATATATGCTCCTTAAGGGTTATAACAGATAACGCTGTTCCCTTCCTGGCTGTATTTCTTTCCTTCAAGAAGATCAAAGTGATGCTGCCTTGCAGTGCCTCCGAAGTATTCATAAGGCTCATCGTCTTCAGTCTTGCCTTCCAGGATCTCCTCAACACCCTTGCGCAGACATCTTATCAGCGAGATGTCGTCAAAGCCTCTGGAGTGGCCGTGAAGGATAAAGTCAGCCTTATCCTCCAGGAACATTAGCCTGTCCAGATTGCTTATATATTCTGACAGCGGTGTGCAGCCGTCAAGCATCATCCAGAGATGGTGGTTGATAGAGTCGCCCGCAAAAAGGATCCTCTCCTCCTTAAGAAGGAGAACTATGCCTCCCTGAGTGTGGCCGGGAAGCTCATAGACTTCCAAAGTCTTACCTCCGAGATCGAATACATCGCCCTCCTTAACAGGCTTAAAAGGCGGCATCTTAAAGCCGTGCTCATCACATATGCTGACAAATTCCGGAGAATTGATAAACAAGTCCGCAAGCTCAAGATCCTTCGAATTCATGTATGCCTCATCGAAATACACATTGCCGAGAATGTGGTCGCCGTGGCCATGCGTATTGATAACGATCACGGGCTTGTCAGTAAAGCTTCTGATATAGCTCATGATGTCGCTATAACCGCACATCGTGTCGATGACACAGACCTTGTCCTCGCCCTCGATCACATAGCCTGTGGCGCTGTGACCTTCATCAAGAAGGTGCAGCCAGGGCTTGAGGTCAGTTATATATAATTCAGGCTTCTCATCCATTAATTCAATTCCTCCAAGATTAACGTCATTATATCATTCGGCAGGTTCACTTAAACGGACATTATGAAGTGAATCAGAAAGAACCGAACAGTCTGCAACATTTCTGTCCCTTTATCTGTATATAAGACAGAAGACGCCGACAGGAGGGCATGGAAATGAAGTTATTACAGTCTAGAGATTATAAGAAGCCCCTTTACGCTTTGGGCCTTGCAGCTGCGATCGCAGTAACTGTAACCGCATGCGGCAATGAACCCGTACAGCTTGCAGGCGATACAGCAGGACCTGAGCCAACGGAATCAACAACAATGCTTGGCGGTGAGACAACCATCGATACGGATTACACAGAACCCACTGACCTGACCAAGTACGACGGCGACGATGTCGCTCTTGCAGGAGATGTTGATTTCTGCGATCCTGACGCTACGGTTGAATTCACGACAGAGGATACTACTGAAGCTACAACCTGATAAATCCGTTATAATGCTCTTATGAATCTGACACTGCATCTGACAGACAACTGCAACATGGACTGCAGTTACTGCATCCGTGAGAAATGCCCCAGGGACATGACTGAAGATGTCCTCATTGCGGCCTGCGATCTTGCCTTCTCGAGAGGCCAAAGAGCAGGCCTGTGTTTCTTTGGCGGTGAACCTTTGCTCAAGAAGGACCTGATCTACAAGGCCCTCGATTACTGCAAGGAAAAGTCCAAAAAGACCGGTATCAGATTTGACTGCAAGATGACCACCAACGGCTCCCTTCTCGACGATGAATTCCTAAGGCGCGCAGCAAAAGCGAAAATGGGCATCGGCCTGTCTTTCGACGGCACGGCCCAGGATGTCTGCAGGATCTTCGCAGGCGGAAAGCCGACTTCTTCCGTAGTCGAAGAGAAGGCAAAGCTGCTTTTAAAATACCTCCCCGAATCGACCGCTATGGCTACGATCGCGCCCCAGGCTGTCTCGCACTATGCTGAATCAGTTAAGTATCTTCACGAGCTTGGATTCAGGAAGCTCTCATTCGTTCTCGCTTACGGCAGGAAGGTCAACTGGACTGACGAAGATCTTGACATCTTAAAGGACCAGCTCGATCAGACATGCCAATATATTAAGCAATTATTCATCAGGAACGACCGCATTTTCGTAGGCCCTATCTATTCGAAGATCACCGAATGCATTAAGGATAAGAACCCTGCCGAGCGCTGCCATCTTGGTGTCAGACAGATGCCCGTAACGCCTAAGGGTGACCTTTACCCGTGCACTTCATTTATCGGTGATGAGAAATATCTTCTGGGCAATGTTTTCGACGGCATAAACGATGCGAAGGTTATTGAGATCGCGAAAAGATCTTCCACTCCAAAGACCTGCACCGGCTGTGATCTCGTTAAGCGCTGCACCAATTCCTGCGGATGCGCGAACAGAATGAATACCGGCGACGAGAACCGGGTATCGCCCCTCCAGTGCACATACGAGCGCATGCTAATAGAAGCGAGCGACGCACTTGGCGAGGAGCTGTATCAGATAGATCCCGTAAAGTTTGCGAGAACATTCAATAAGGCTTAATCTTTTTCCGACGAAGTCTTTCCCTTTGAGAGCTTGTACAATTCTTCTGCTGCAAGCCTTGTCTTTGCAACGATGTCGCCTTCCTTCGGGAAGCAATAGTAAAGACATTCGTTGGTTCCGATAGAGACGATATCGCCGATCTCATACCAGAAATAATCAGAGTTGACGCTGTATGAAGCGGCCGGTGACTGCTCGTAATGGAGCTTGCCGTCACAGCCGTCTAAAACGAATCCGTTATTGTCGTGCAAAAGCCTTCCGGTGCCAACCATGTAAAGAGCCTTGGAATCCTTCAAGATCGCTATGTCGCAAGGAACGTCGAGCTTATATGTGCCGTTCTCGATCTCCTCTTTTATGAGAGCTCTTTCCCATGCAAACCAGTCAGGAATATGCGTGAACTTAGGCTCCACATTAACGCCCTTAAGCCTGCCCAGAGTGTCGAGTTCATAAACAGCGCCGCACTTATTGCACGTCAGTGTGATGCCTTTACCTTCTGTCTCGCCCTCGGTCATGCAGTGCGGGCACTTATATAAGATCCTGTTAAGGCCGTCTGCTCTGAAAGGCTCATCTATCTCGATCTTGTTGTCCTGCTGCCACTTGAAATAGTCCAGCGTGAACTCCTTATCAACGATCTCATCGATCTCCCTGACCTTTGTATTTGCCAGCTCTTCAGGCGTGAAAAGGCACTTCATCTGGCATGTGACCTTGACCTTTCTCTTCTGAAGATTGTTATAGAGTGGATCTCTTGTGAACGCACCGAAAGTGGTGATCATGACGACAGGGTGCTTGAGCTTCTTAAGAAGAACGCCAAGTCTTCTGGGGATCCTCGTGCCTGTACCGTCAAGCGAATAGCCTGCCTCAGGGTACATGAGAACGCTTGCTTTGTTTACTGTAAGCGCATGATCCATATCAGAGATCAACGACATGTCAGATACGAATTTTCGCGTCGGAATGCATCCTAAAGATCTCATCAGGCCTTCTTTTCCAACGAGTGCGTCAGATGTGCAGACGATGCTGAACGGGCGTCCCTTCAAGACTTCAAAAGCGATAGAGAGATCGGTGAAGCTGCAGTGATTCATGAGTATCATCCACGGTCCGTCGCCTGCTCTCTCCATGTCGATCTTCTCGCATGAGAAATCAACCTGTTTGAGTTCTCCGCCAAGTGCTATGCGGGCTACCGTTGCTAGAAGTTTGGATGGCTTTTTCGGCTGCTTGTGCTCCCACGAAGGAAGGCTCATTGCTTCATCGTAGCTGATCGTTTTGGTCTTGATCTTCATGTGTTACTCCAACGCGCTTCTTCTGTTATTGTCTACAACTTTGTATTCGATTCCCTTCTCTTCGAACTTGTCGAAAAGCGAACCCGCATCACCGTTATCCATTTTGAACTTCAGTTCCTCAGGGAAAAGCGGGATTACCTGATAGAAAGTGATCATCTTGCCCGTAGATGTCTCAAATCTTACTTCGCCCTGGTGGTTCTCGCAGAAATCAAGGATCACGCTGTTGAACCTAGTGCCCGGAGCATATGCGGTTCCCGCTTCATCTGCCTGCAGCGTATGACCAAAAGACAGCCATGTGTCGCACCAGATAGGAAGGCGTGCAGTATCCTTAAGCACCTTGATCGGCCAGTAGTCGTTCATAGCTTCGCTGTTGATCTTCCAGTCCTTGGGAACGTAAATAACGTATTCCGCGCGCTCGATGTGCCACTCCTTCCACTTCTCCGGGATCTTCATCTCATAAGCGCCCGCACCCATTGTGACAAGCTTATAGAAGGGCTCATCGTCCGTGGGCGGAACAATACAGACATCAAGGTGGATATCAGGAGATACAAGCTCATGGAAGACATTTTCGAATTTTCCGAAAGCCTTCGCGATATAGGCATCTACTTCCTCCAGTTCCTTTTCGCTGTAAAGGAACAAAGGTCCTATATCCTTAGGCTCTTCTTTCTTCTTAAATCTGTCGAAAAATCCCATATGTACCCCCTCCTTCAGTCAGCAGTTATCTGCCAAGAAAATCTACAGCCCAGTCGACATCCTCGATCCTGTTTGCAGAACCGCAGTGGGGACAGAGCTTCGTCCTGGTGGCATCGTAAGAACCTCCGCAGCTCGGGCAATGAAGGCTCGTGATATTGAAGCCTAAGTTAACAGGCTTTGTGATGTTCTTCCTCATGACGACTCTGAACATTTCATTTACAACCTGTATCCGGTCACCGTTAATGTAAGTGTCATCGAGATGCACATTGGCATTAACGACTACGTAATCACCGATGACCTCCATCCTCGTGACGCCGACTTCACCTAATGACGTGACATTCAGGATATTCTGGAGTGACGGATCTACTGCCGGTCCGTTATAGAATGTCAGTTCTTCCGGCTTGTCGGAATAGATGAGCATCTTTATCAGGGCTACTGTCTTGTCTGCAAAGTATTCATATGAATATTCCTGAGAGAGCTTCTCCATATAATCTTTGAAGACCCTTCTCGAATCCTCGTAGATCGTGGACATCTTGTTTCTTCTGGCATCGTTGGTCTCATACTTTAACTTATCTATCCAATAAGCAATGCAGTAACCGAAAGTGGGGCCGAAGATCAAAGCTATGATCAGGCCTATCATGAAAATACCCCATGGACTGGCAGTGTGTTTTGCGAGCGCAGAACTGCAGCTGAATAAAAGAAACGGAGTAATTATTGCGGCAAATGTGATCGGGATCGACCATTTGCAGATCTTTGCAGCCCTTCCTGATTTGTAACCGATATCCAGATTGAAATAGTAGTTAGTTATCTTCGGATAGAATTCAGATGTCTTGAATTTGGTTCCGCAGTAAGGGCACCCTGCAACGAGCTGAGCAACTGTGGATACAGCTCCGCACGAAGGACATTTATACTGTCTGTCAGCAGGCTTTTCCTCCGTCGCAAAATCCGTTACCGTCTGGGAAAGCTTGTAATTGTCCACATTTCTATATAGGCGCCTGCCGTTCTTGTAATAGGACTCATCCTTTTTGCAGGTGCGGCTCTCCTTATAGAACTCGAAATGATCGTCGCCCTGGAAGCGCCCCAGCTTAAATCCTTCCGTCCACATGCCTCTCGGCGTTATATCCATCTTCATGGTCACGCCATGCTTCTCAAGCCTGTCGTGCTGAAGCTTGATGCCATAATTCAGATCGCGGTCAGCTGCGTCCAGATTCCCGCCCTTGCTGATCGCATCATCGATCCCTGCTGCGAATCTCTCGAAAATATCGCCGCTCTCATTAGACCATTCTTTTGCCATAACCTTATCCCTATCCTTTATCAGAATAAAATTATTATAACATTTGAAAGCAGTTAACCTAAGCCATGGAAATATACAATGCGGGTATAGGTGAATTGGCAGAATTAAAAAACCGGAGACCAATCCGTCATGCAGTCGTTATACTTCTTTGTTTCCCATTTATTGGAATCAGCAAAGTAATACTGATAAACCACATTATATTTATAGTCAGTCCATTCGCAACCATATCCGGACTGCTGCACTACGTCTGTCTGTGTGTATTTAGATACACAGGCATCGTATTCTATATCACTGAAACCAACAAATGGCAAAATGCAGATCTTATAATACGACAAAGGCTCTGATTCTTTTGTCGGGAGTTTAAATTCGCGTCTATCCATGACTGTATCCATTTGATTATCTGCACCATGAAAAATAGTAGCAAATTTATATTCCACATATTTTTTCCCCTTCTCTTTGCGATACAGGATTCCATCAAAAAAACTACCAATCCAAACATTATTTGTTATATATAATTCAACATTTCGAAGACTTATCGGAGAAGAATTATCAAAAACAAGTGTCACATAATCCAGTCCACTATAAAACCCTTCATATTTGAGCATGTTATTTCGATTGCACTTATTGAAATCCCCGTCGATATGGATATCACCCAAATCATCAACCGAAATCTCGTCTGATTTTTCCTCAACAACGTATTTATATGTGTATTTGTACTTTTCAAAACTGCCGCATCCCGGCATAAGCAATATGGAGGATAAGATCAAAACTAATGCTGTTGTCTTAACTAAAACTTTTTTGCTCTTAAACATAATTAAAAAACCGTTCATGGTCAGATATTATTTCCTCATTCGGTTAATCGTTTGTATATCTCTTTAATCAGTCTATCTGAGTTATTTGTCTGTTGTCCTGGAATATGCATAATGAATACTCCTGACCAGTTATCCCATGAAACAAATACATGTTCCTTCTTCATTCGCTCACCGTATTCCGGCAGGATCATTTCCTCAACATTTGCTATATCATCGCTGTCTAGTTTTGAGTTCTCACAAGAAAGGCTACCATCAGCAATGGTATGCAATTCCCAGCCATTATCGCTTTTTGATAATATTCCCATCAGAAAACACAATTCTCCAAAATAAAAGCCAATTTTATATCAAGGATACAAAAACCACTATCTCATATTACATCCCAACAATTGAAATATATCAACAACAGCAAGAATAAAAAAGGGCCGTCTCAAATATCTGAGACAGCCCTTTGGTCAATGCATAATCTTACTTGCACTCCACGCCTTCTTTTTTGCAGATACGCCATGCGGCATATTTGCCCTGCGCGGTTGCCGGCGGAAGTCCGCCTGAACCCATGAGCCACTGGCCTGCGAGGAAAACGTTCTTGAGCTTCTTAACGACGCCCGGTGTGGTAACAGTCTTTGTATCCCTGTCTGCGACGAAGGCCATGTATGCGCCTCTGTATGCATTGCAGTGCTTTGCATATGAGACCGGCGTCCATACATCAAGGATCCTTATCTTGCCCTTTGTCTCAGGGAACTTTTTCTCGACCTCTGCCATGAGAGCCTCTGCGACTTCCATCTTCTTGGCCTCATACTTCTCAGGATCCTTGGCTAATTCGAACCAGTTGTCGACTTCCTTGCCGTACTGGAAAAGCTTCATCTGAATGCTGGTCTTTCCTTCAGGTGTGAGTGTCGGATCGTAGTCGTAGCAGATGAATCCGATGTCCTTGATCTCTCTGTCCCAGACCTTGATGCCGTCGCTCTCCCAGCATGTTGTATCGGGATCGACATTCATCTTACCGTCTACAACAAATGCTGCGTGATACTTGCTGAATACGGAGAAATGCTCCTTATCGTCAAAGCACTTCTTGAGCTTCCCGGGCATGTATTCGGAAGGCAGGAGATGCGTGAATGTGTGATTTGCATCAGTAGCGCAGATAACGTAATCTGCTGATACTTCAGTGCCGTCTTCAAGAACGATCCCTGAAGCGGTTTTGCCGTTGATCTTAACGCTCTTAACAGGGCTGTTTAAGTGGAGCTTGCCGCCCTTTTCCTGATATCTGTTTGCGATCCTCATTGCTGCTGCAAGAGATCCGCCCTCAGGGATATCTCCGCTGCCGGATGTGACCATCGCATATGACATGATGAATGAATATGCCTGTGTCATCTCAGGGTGTGTGAGCATGCATGAGCTCCTTAATACAGGGCTCTTGAAGCTGTCAGCAAGGTCCTTTACGCTTACGCCCTTATACGCCTTCTGTGCGGCGGGAACGTTCTTAACGAAGTCGCCGAGCTTCATGAAATCTCTCGGGCCCATCTTGTCCATCGGTTTGTCGATAGGCATTATCATGCTCTCTGCTCTTGTGACGTTCTCGAAAAACTTCTCGATAACATCCTTATCTTCAGGTGAGAGCTCAAGCATCTCACGCTTTGTTCTTTCCTTGTCTCTCCAGTATGTGATCTCACCGCCGTGTCCCATATACTTGAAGAAGTAATCCTTGGAATACATCTTTACACTGTCATCGAGCATTCCGATCTCGTGCCACAACTCATTCATGGCACTGCCCTTCTTGCTGCACATGAGATAGTTGATGCAGTTGTCGATGTAAACGCCGTCGCGCTTCCATCCGGTAAGTTCTCCGCCTGCAACAGGATTCTTCTCATAAATCTCTGTCGTAAATCCTGAGTTCTGCAGGATAATACCTGCAGTCATTCCGGAGATGCCTGCTCCGACAATGATTACCTTTTTCATTGATTGTTCCCCCTGGGTGTTATTCCGTCCTTAAGACACTTTTGTAAGTATAACACTTTGCCGGGGAATCTTTACGCGCCTGAAAACTTATCCCTTTCTTAAGTAAGACAATTTGTTCCTTACATTACGGGCGATATTCTCAGGAATCCTGTATTGTTTGTCTTCCAGTATCTCTTCGATCCATACGGCCTGCGCTTCAGAAACGCTGCTGTACACGGTACTCGAACGGATCCCGTCTTCAAGCTTGCCATACGGGATATCACCTTTTTGAGGGGTATAAAGCATAAGAATATACGGCACTCTGTCCCAGTATGATTCGTTAACCAGAAGGTTCAGGAGTTTTTTCCTGAGCAGTTCTGAATCAGTCTTTTCGAGCAGTTCATAAATGCGCTTTGCACCATATCTGATCTTAAGACCTGTAATGTTCTCGTATGCCTGTCTTACAACGGAGAGACGTTCATCCGTAAGGAATCTCCAATATATTTCAGAGCAGTCCTTTCCGCTCAAACGCGCCAGCGAACGCAGAGTGTTCCTGACTATGCATGCATCTTCAGATTCCAGATATTTCATCAGAAGCTCAGCATCTTCAGGCTTTCCGGCCTCGCCCAGACCTAAGATGCAGTACCGGTTCTTATCTCCGTCAAGATGCGCAATATAGTATGCTCGGCAATCAAAGTTCCTGTCCTTGATAAGGTAATAACGGACTATCTCGCGTATATTCAATGACGGCGATAAGAGCTTTTCTTCTATGCCGTCCCAGGTCCTGCCTGTCACGGCAAACTTCTTTTCTATTGCGCATCTTTGGACAGCAACGCTCCTGTGGTTTATGAACTCATCAATTTCTTCCACAGGCAAATCGTACTGCTCGATATATGTCTTAATGACATACCTCAGGATCGGATAGTATTTCTCAAAGCTCAGGATATTGCAGACTTCATCCCTGCTGAGTTTTTTGTGATCCAGCAGGAGCCTGTACAAAGCCATTCTTGTTTTCTCATCGTACCTGCATAAAAGATCCTTACTGATGACACCGGGGAATTCATCGATTCGGTCCGTTATCTTTCTCTCCAGATCATTCAGGTAATAATCGACGACCCTCCAGCTTCTCCGGACTTTCTCCAGCGGGACAAGACAGGTTATAACTTCTCCAGGACTGAGCATTGTGACATTTGAACATGCTTTCATTGCAGCATTTCTGACTTCTGGTACCCAGTCTTTCAGACGGAGAAGCAGATATATATACGAAGCAGAATCAGAAGAAAGTTCATTAATGCATTTCTCGCGATAATAGCCATTGGGATGGAAGGTTCCAAGGCGCATTACCCAAAGGTATTCCGCCTCGTAACCGATCTCATTTTTTAGATCGGACGGACTTACCGTTTTCCAGTTAATAAAGTATTCCATGGATGTGTAGCTGCGGAATCTGTCATCTAACTGCATGACCTTTTTAATATTTAAGGTCTTCATGTAATCAGCAACAGTATTGGCAGCTATTGCAACATGTATCATGTTATCGGATGTCAGGCATGAATAAATATATGGGAGCCAGCTATCACAACCTTCATAGAGCTCGGCTACAGCCTTAGCCAATCTCTCGTCTTCGTAAAAGGATCTGACTTCGTAGGTTTTGCCCGTATCAAGATTTCTTCTTCTCAAATCTTCTACGGCGCGATTAATGATTTCTGCAAACTTACTAAACACTGCGATTCAACCCCATATCATTTTTCCTATAGGGTAATTATATCTTCTCTTAACAGATTTAGAAATCGCGCGTTTTACTTCAAAGATTCAATGTTTTTCTTAGCTCCTGGCAAGCCTGCGAAAAGAGAGACTGCGCCTGCTGCAACAAGCAGGACCGAGATAACGGATATCGTAACGACTGCACTTGCGGAAAGCAGATAAATGCCGTAAGAAATTGCTCCCACGATCAATGCAAATACCATTTCAGCGGCCAGATTAAAGAAGCAGTTTAAGTTGCCTCTTAAAGCGCTCAGTTCATCTGACCATACCGTGTAAGGAGATATCGAATCCATGATGACGCCGATCATGGTGGCGATCAGGATGCATACAAAAGATACAAGGATATAAAGCGGCAGCATCACTGTTATCCCAAGGCTTATTGTCACCATCGTGACCGTGATAGCGACAGGGATAAATGTAAACAGGACCGCAATAAGGACCTTGGCCCTGATCTGCTTATCAAGAGGCGCCGGAAGATATTTAAGCATGTCCAGATGTTTTCCTTCGCGTGTGAATGAAGTCGATGCGATCGAGTTTAATCCCGACGCGATAAATGCCATTGCGGTGAAGACTGCAAAAAGTATCACGTGATTTAAAGGTTCGCCGTTTATAAGTCCGTATCTGAATATCTTGAAGAATTCGAATTTGGGTATTTCAAAGATCACGATCAGTGCTGCGGCAGGCCACAGGAGATTTGCATAAACGCAGTTCATACGGTAGGTCATAGTTCTCATAAGGACCTTGAATTCCTTAATGACAAGAGATGCGAATATCTTATGACCGCCTGCTTTGGCAATAGCCTTGCGTGACGCTTTTTTATTGCCGATCACCGCTGCTGCAAAAAGGCCTTTTCGATATGTCAGATGAGCAACAAGAACCGACAGCGCATATAATGCGGCAATGAAGAGCACCGCCCAGATAAGCGGAAGTATCTTGTGATTTACGATTGCCAGAGTCGTCAGATAATTCGTCGGGAATAAAATGTTGCATATCGCTGTAAATTCATTGTCGCTTAAGACAAGCGTATCAAGATAATTGACCATGCTGATCTTTCCGTAGCTCCTGAAAGACAGAAGGAACATAAGCGCAAACGCGACGAACAAAACGAGCGAAGTGTGATAGTAGATATCGGCACGGTTAAGCTTCCTGAGTGCAAGCATCAGAAGCATTGCAAGTATCGAGCAATAGATAAGCGGCAGCAGGAGCGAGCCAAAAAAGCCAACGACCGATGCGATTACCGCTACAGGATGAAGCGCCTGGCTTAAAGGCATGTGATTAAATGACGCGATGAAATACCCGATGTATATCGCGAAAAGCACATTGGACGTCATTACATTCTCGGCCTTGAACGTGTGCCAGAATCTTGCTCTATATAGCGATGCGGGTGTTACCGGGAGCGCCGTCAGAAAGCCGAGATCCGATGAGAAAAACAGGATACTGAACATCAGGGGCATTCCGAATATCATGGCAAATGCCGATATGAGATCTAATTCTGATAACAGCCCATAACTGTTGCCGTTAAACAAATATAGCAGGTCCGTGATGACATAGGTGACGTAGCCCACGATAACAGATATCGGCACCATTATGCCGATAAAAGCGATCATGCCGAAACGGTTATAGATCTTTACCTTCTTCTCGCCGTTCGGCTTGGGCATCTCCAGGTTGGAACTGAAGGCCTTGTAAAGCGCCCTGGTCCTGTTCATCCTTCAATCTCCGCCTTGCCCGTGAGCTTTACGAATATCTCTTCAAGCGTCATTCCGGGATTTAAGATCTTTAAGTAATCGAGTGTTCCTTCGATCACTACTTTTCCGTTGTTGATTATGATTATCCTGTCACAAAGCTGCTCTGCGACTTCCAGCACGTGGGTTGAGAAAAGGACTGCATTTCCCTCTTTGGCGTGTTCCCTCATCATCTGCTTGAGCTCGAATGCCGCAGAAGGATCAAGGCCAGTCATGGGTTCATCCAGGATCCATGCCGGCGGGTTGTGGATAAGCGCGGATATGACCATGAGCTTCTGTCTCATGCCGTGTGAATATTCGCGCATCTGGGTGTTAAGGACTTCGCTCATGCCGAAGCGCTCAGAAAGAGTCTTTATCTTCTCTTTCCTCACGTCCTCTTTAACCTCATACATGTCGGCGATGAAGTTAAGATATTCAAGGCCCGTAAGCTGGATGAGGATGTCGGGATTATCGGCGATATAAGCGAAGGACATTTTCGCTTTTATCGGGTCTTTATTTATATCGGACCCGTTTATTACCGCAGTGCCGGAGGTGGGCTTCAAGATCCCTGCCAGCATCTTGATAACAGTGGTCTTGCCCGCTCCGTTAGGACCTGCAAAACCGACTATCTCGCCGGCCTTGATGTTAAAAGAGATATCATCAACAGCCTTCTTGCCGTTTCCGTAGATCATGGTTAAAGATCTGGCTTCGATCATAAAAGATACCTCCAAGTAACTGAAGTATCTAAATTATATCAGGACATTGTGTACGGACTGTTATCTCAATGTAAAGAGAAGATACTTGAGCGAGTAATACAGCTTGGGATTTACAAGGATCAAAGGCCTTATCTTGTTGTCGGCAAGCATAATGAAGAGGTTGTTGAACACCATTACCGCCGTAAGAAGGATCACAACAGTAAGCAGGATCTTAAACGCCTTGTCATAAGAAGACCTTGCGCTCATCCTGAAAAGTGCGATTAGCACAAGCACAGCCGCCATCGCGGTGAACATCGCAAAATCCATCTGATATCTTAACGTGATACCTGTCTTCTCGATATCAAGGATAAGGAGTGCCAGCGCGAATATAAGCGAGCATACTGCGAAGTAATAGCTCTTCATGTCTTTTAATTCAGCTTTGCACTTCCTTAAGAACACGATGGCAAGGCATACCGGGCACAGCGCGAAATATCCGCCGTAGACCGGATCGAAGAACATATAACCCAGATAATCCGTAGCGTGGTTCTTATAGTCGAAAATACTCGCTACATGAGGGAACTTGCCAGTGATCTGCAGAGGCTGGAACAGGTACTCAAAAAAGCCCAGCCACAATCTCTCAACGCCCGGATCCCTGTGATTAAGATCCATATCGGAAAGATTATATGTGTTGCCAAAATCGAAGAAACTTCCGAAGCGGAGCTTGTTGAAGTACAGAAGTCCCGCGCCGATCGCCATGAGCGGCAGCATCACGCAGGCAGTGTTCGCAAGGCCTTTCTTAGAGAAGAAAAGCTTCTCCTTGATCTCCTGATAGAACAGCGGGAATGCCAGGAACAGATACATTCCGAATACAGGCCTGCTGCCTATTGCAAGGCCCATCACAACAGCACCTATAACAAGTTTAACCTTGGATAACGGTGCTTTGGCGTTCGCGAAATGTTTATCCGATGCACCAAGCCACAAATAAAGAGCGACCACCGTAAATGCGATCGCGGCTATAAATGCCACTGAATAAACGCACGGAGTCTGGGCGCAGTAGAATGCGCCGGTTCCGAATATGAATACCGTGCTCAGGATAAAGAAAAGACCCAGCGAGATATCCTTATAGAATCTTTTCGCCGCCTTATAAAGAAGCATTAGTGAGAACGCGATAAATACCGCTCCGAGCAGGATTATCGGGATCGAGTTGTTAAGCGGGATCCCTGTAAGCGCGATAAACGGCAGATAGAAAAGCAGTGTCGGAACGATGCCGTAATAGCTGAAATACTGGCCGTTAAAGTATGCAAAGTCTAATTTGAAAGCTTCACCGGTCTTCTGGTACATCGCAAACCTTGCGTTGTAATCGTAAGGATTTTCCATCTCGGAAAGATACTTCGGCGGATCGAAGTTCAGGTTGACATGACCATCAAGGAGAGCATCTGCCTGATAGTTATAGATCGCATCTACATGTCCAGCATTATAGTACGGCCAGATATCAAGATTAAACGCCATCACGATAAAGAGCCACAAGCAGATAAACGATGCGGCAAAAGAGAGAATATAGATCTTGTTCCTGTCAGACAGTTTCTGCTCAGAGGGGTATAGTGGCATCTTATAAACCGCTGAGCCCGGCCTGAAGATAAAGATCAGAACAGCGATAACAAGAAGGAAGAAAAATCTTCCGAAGTGCAGGTTAAACGGCCTTATCCGGTTCAGCCCGATATTGATCTTGCCGGCATCAGGGACCTCATCCGGATCAAAAGCCATCTTGATCTCTTTGGCATTTCCGTCCGTAAATATCCTCAGATAACTGCTCTCAGAGATTCCCGGGATCACTTCCGTCTCTGTAAGCTCGTAACCGGTATTCGCCTCATCAGTGACTGTCATGAGAATGTGTACTACAGGCGCATCTGTTGCACCAGAACAGTCCACGCGGATATTCTTAACCGCAGCATCCATATTGCCTATCACGATCTCATTTGAACTTGTGCCGGCAGTAAAAGTAACCGAATGCTTAAAGAACAGGGACTCCCAGAATCTGAAGTTGAAAAAGAACACCTCCAGAACAAGGGGGATCAAAAGGATCAGTAATATGGTCTTGATTGTCTTTTTTCTGTCTGTCATTCCGGTATGTAATATAGATAATAACTTTCACTCATTATTGAATCAGATGTAGCGTAAATTACCTCTGTGTCTTTTAACTTATGGAGAGCAATCAGGTATTTGCCCTTATATTCCTCGTGATTCGGGATATCCACTATGCTGGCAACAACTTCATCTTCTTCATACACATGATACAAAGAATCGACGATATTTGCTTTATATCTGATATCATAAAGCGTCTTATTGGTAAAGGGAACTATTGTCTGGGCATAGATGCCAACATCAACCAATATAACGTCTTCATCAGGCAGATTCTCATTAATATAATCTGCCATCTCCTGTGCCGAAGAATAGTTGTATCGGATATCGTTAATAACCGCTGATGCAAACTCAATTACGCACAAGTTCAGAAGCAGGGACAAGATAAACAGAATATAAAAATAGCTCCTTATCCTCGTTTTGATCTCCACGTGATCTGAGAGCGCCATTATCATGAAGAACAGAAGGAACATTGGGATCAGCATCAGTCTCTGGAAAATAACGCTGGAATAAACCGTCTTATATACGAGGATCATAAACAGATAAGTGCTGCTCAGAGTAACGCATTCTTTCCAGATCGAACCTTTGCAGTAAATAAGAATTACAATGCTGAATACGATCAGAACAAGCAGCGAAATAATAACGATATCTGAATGCCTGTCCGGTACAACTGATAAGACCTTACTCCTCTCCCCAAACAACGTCACAATCGCAAATATAGAGGACAACGCGATCATGACAAATCCTATCACGATGCCCCTGAACTGCTTTTTGCTGAGCTTACTTTTTCCCATGAGCTTTAAGATGATCTCATATATATTGAACGTGATGGTAACGCCTGCCACAAAACCCCAAGCCATGGCATGCGAAAAGACTAAAAGCGATACAACCAGACTGTATATGACGGGGTGCTCATATCTGCTCTTATACATCACACAGATGATCATCCCCAAAAACAGTATCAGGCAGTAATCCCTTGCTATCGAAGAAAAAATATATACGAACGGGACTGAGAACAGGATCAGGACTTTTGCGATCTCATTGATCTCAGTCTTAAACAGGAACAGCCATGCGCTCACCGCTACCAGCAGGTAGCTGATCACATACATCGAATAAGGTGAAGCGCCTAACTTGGCAAACGGAAACAGCAAAAGATTCCACAGTATCGGATGAGCTTCATACCGACTGAACACGACCATCTCGGGGATAGTCATCTCCCGGGTTATCAGCCAGGCATGTATCTCATCTCTCCACGGTTCGTGTATAACTACGAGATAAGCATTTAATATGAGAAACAACACGAAGAAAACAGCAAGAATCATCTTGTCTTTTGAGATCTTCATGTCCGCTCCCCCATGAATAGATATTTCAGATAATTATACAAAAAAACTGATATTTTTGCTCTATGTCATTTCTTCACCGAGACACCCAGAAGATGCCCTGAAAGCCCCAATATCTCTTCATGTCCGTCAAGGAGCCTCACGGTATTCATAAGCGCTTTTCTTGATGTCTCATTCTCCCAGACGGCATCGAGGTCATGAACGAGCCACGCTCCGCCCATAATGCCGTGCACTTCGGTCTCATCAAAACCGCCTTCTTTAAGCTCTTCCCTGAGTGCAGCAGCCGAATGGAAATGCGCGCTTCCGATGCCGGCATAGACCGTTCTGTCAGGATTTACATGGCACCCGTCATTAAGCTCTCTTTCGGCCATCTTTATGAACCCCGGATCTTCGATCCACGTGTTCTTCTCGCCTTCCTCCGCAAAGGGCCTGTATACGGTTATGTTGTGAAGAAGGCACGAAAACGGTGTCAGCGAAGCAGTGTAAAGCACCCCGCCCGGCTTTAAGAGACGGAAGCATTCCCTTACCGACTTTATCCTCTCACCGTGATCCGTTATGTGATAGAAAGGCCCCATGAAAAGCAGCGCGTCACAGCTCTCATCTTCTCTCGGCACTCTTCTTGCATCGCATACTTCAGCAGTTTCAAGGCTGAATCCCTTGTACTCCTCCGAGAGCAGAGCGCTCATCTCGATGTTCCTTTCGGAAAGGTCGAAAAGATGCACCTTGTAGCCTAACGATGTAAGCCACCATGCGTATTCACCGTAGGCTCCCCCGACATCGTAAATAACTGCCGGAGCCTTTGGAAGGGTTTCTAATAGTATCTCTTTAGTGCGCTCGAATTCGATGCGCCCTATTCCGGTTCTTAATCTGTTAAATTCCGTTCCGGCATCGTAGTATGCCGTAGCTGATCTGTCTATTGATTTCATAATTTTCTCCTTTTGATTCTCTATTCAACTGTCGATATTCTTCCCTTTGCTGCTGGTCATCTTCCTGCGACATACCGATACCTCCTTTCTCCGTCAGGAAATAAAAAACGGTCAGTGCCTTTGGGCTCCTGACCGTTTGTGTTTTACCTTTTTTGTTCGCGACAAACTCAAGCCAGTACCCTTATAGGTGTCTGACCTGCTGCTGATCCTTCATTGCTGTTCTAAAAGAACTGTTCATAAATCTATACCTCTGTCGCGGTTTTCGAGATTGTACTACAGCTTATCACGATACGTCAATCACTTAACCGAATCAGGCGACAGGATATCCATCTCCTTGCATAAGCGGTCGATCATGGAGAAGTCGTTATAGTTGTAGCCGATGCCGCTCACAACAACTACACTGTTGCCTTCCACATACATTCCCTGCTCGATCACGTACTTGTCGACCTGATCAAGATAAAGCGTGTAGCTGTATTTGTCCTTGCCCTGAACGACCTGCAAAACGCCCATCTGCGTGACCAGCATCTCATAAAAGTCATTGGCTTTCTTGTTGGACTTGAAAGTAAACAGGTATGCATTCTCTCTTACCGCATCGCCGTTGCTGTTGATCACATTGGAATACATGAACGCAGCCGCAGTCACTTCAGCGGCAGGATAAGTATTGGACCTGTTGAAAACGATATCGTAGATCTTCTGCGCCTTTTTGGGCTTGTCGGAACAATAGTAGACCATCTCGTTATAGTCCTGCGCAGCGCCGACATCTTTCTGCAGACGCTCTTCATCGCCCGTCTCCTCAAGCCCGCACTCTTCAGCGACCTTGCCGATCTTATCAAGGGACATTCTCTTCGAACATGCACAAGCGCCCAGCATAAGAGCAAGGACCAGTATCCCTGTTGCTGTCTTCTTAAGCAGGTTCATTCCGTCTCCCCTCCGCAAATGAATGCAGTACCTTAGTTATCCTTTATATCCGCAGTCAGACTTTGTGGGACCGTCCATGCCCGATTCATAATGGGCTCTGAATTCCATATTGATATCGCGGATCTCCTTCTTGCCGTCAATGTAATCCTGATACATCTCGACAAGACCGGACATACATCCGTCGCACGATCCGCTGATATTTCCGATGGATTCAGCAACGATCCTCTCGCGCTCTTCCCTGGTTGTGTCTTTAATAAGTATGCTCATACCGTGATTATAACATTATGTCTGCTGTCCATAGCGCCTGAAATTGCCCGGCGTCATCCCCGTCATCTTCGCGAACTGCCGGCAGAAATGTTCGGTGCTCTTATACCCGCAAAGCTCGGCAACCTCCGCGATCGACCTCGTCGTATATTTGAGCCTGTCCTTAGCAAGCCTTATGCGCGCATTGATAACATCGTCGATCGGACTTATTCCGAACGTCTCCTTATACAAAGTCTGGAACCTCGTCCTGCCCAGATTAATGCGCCTGGCCATCGAATCAACCGACCAGTCGAACTCCGGATGAAGCATCATGTCTCGGCGGAGTGCCGTCAGCTCGTGATGGTACGGACTGCTCAATAAATCAATGCTGTCATCTGATAATTTCGCGAAAAGGATCTTAAAGAGCGCAAGCATCTCCGGGTCGTCAGTCTCCTTTTTCGCATTGCTCTCCCACGCGATCAGCTTAAAAAGATTATGTACAAAGTCCGGATCCGCAGGCGAAAAAGGAACGTTGGTAACAGGAAAGTTCTGAATGAACTCCTCATCTGTATCAAATCTTATCCAGTCGTTCTTATATGGCTCTCCTGGAAGCGAACTATAGTACTTGCGGTGGCCCGGAGTAAACAGGATAACGGACTTCGCGGGATAGTAGCGCAGCTCTTCATCGACCCAGAAAAGCGCCGGCGTATGCGTATATAACATCTGGTAACTTTCAAATCCGACCCTGCCCCTTTCGGTGTCGTAGACCAGGCCGTCTTCATGAAGATAACTGAAGCCCGAATAAAGAACATTGATCATATAGTCAGAAGCCCCTTTGGAAAAGGTTGCACAAAAATGCAACATTTTTATATGATTTTCTACTATCAAACGTGCTTTGTAAAGTCTCGAGTGAACAATATATCAATTTTACTGTACGAAAGTTCATTGTTGCCCTCTATCCGAAATGCTAAAGTTAGCCGACTTAAAAGAAAGGAACCGGCAGGACATACATGAGCACACTTGTACGTGATATGACAAAAGGTAATACCGTCAAACTCCTCCTGGAGTTCTCATTACCCATGCTCGTCGGAAACATCTTCCAGCAGCTTTATAATCTTGCCGACTCCGCAATCGTAGGACGTGTTGTTGGACCCGATGCCCTGGCAGCTGTAGGTTCTACCGGCTCCCTTTCTTTTTTATTCTTCTCATTCTGCATCGGCGTGGCAAACGGCGGCGGAATCACCGCTTCCAAGTATTTCGGTGCCAAGGATGAACAAAGAGTCAAGAAGGTAATCGTCAACAGCGCCTACATGATGCTCATCGCATCCCTGTTCATGGCTGCACTCGGCTTTGCCATATCAGCATGGATATTAAGAGTGCTCGACACACCTTCCGACATCATCGCATTATCAACACAGTACTTAAGAATAATGTGCCTGGGCATACCCTTGATCGGTATGTATAACTACGGCTCGGCAATGCTCCGCGCTCTCGGCGATTCGATCACACCGCTCGTATTCTTGCTTGTATCCTGCGGCCTCAACATCGGCCTCGATCTCCTGTTCGTAAACGTATTCGGATGGGGCGTATTCGGAGCTGCAGTCGCAACGCTCATCGCACAGTTCGTTTCCGGCATCGGCTGCCTTCTGTTCGCATATCTTAAGAACGATTACTTCAAGATCAGCAAGGATCTTCTCCGCCCTGACATGGTGATCATCAAAGAGTGCACGAGAATGGGCTCCATGCTCGCTCTCCAGATGTCTCTTATCGCAGTATCCTGCATCGCTCTTCAGCGCTACGTCAACGGCTTTGGCTCCATGACCGTCGCAGCATTCACCGCAGTAGGCAGGATCGAGCAGATCGTCCAGCAGCCCTACGGGTCCCTTAGCATGGCATTGTCCACACACGCCGGCCAGAACCTCGGTGCCAAAAACTACAAGCGCATCAAAGAAGGCTTTACAAAGGGCATGATCATCATGACTGTCTTCTCCCTCATCGTCCTTCCCCTTGCCCAGATCGGCGGCGAAACAGTAATGAAGCTCTTCGTTGAAGACCCTGAGATCATCAGCATGGGTGCCACAGCTCTCCGCATCACAAGCGCCTTCTACTTCGCACTCGGCACGATCTACGTCTGCCGCGGAGTCCTTAACGGCATCGGCGACGCAGGCTTCTCCTTAAGCAACGGAGTAGTCGAAGTCATCGGCAGAATAGGATTCCCTATCCTCCTTGGCCTTTTCCCCGTCTTAGGTGTCTGGGGCATCTGGCTTGCTGCAGGTCTCACCTGGTTCATCAGCGGCTTCTTCGCCCTCGTAAGATACTTCACCAAGATCAGAAGCGCAGCATTCATTGCTTCCGCTTCCCCTGTCAGGTCACAGCCTATCCACAGCAGAGCAGGCGTATCAGCGCTCCACGGCAAAGCTTCATAACATTTCCAATCATATACACACCAGTTAAAAGCACCTGTCATTTTCGTCCCGGCAGGTGCTTTTAATTTATCTGTCCTCCCTCCCCCGCCGCCAAAACATCCTGTCCTCTCCCTCTTCCAAAACGGACTATCCTCTCCCGCCGCCTCCGCTAAAATACCCTGCCGGAAAACCTTAATTTCTTGTCGGTTTTTTGTGGGCGTTTGCAGGCTTTCCTGCCGGTTCTAAAAGGAACTTAACGACAATTTGCAGGTTCCTTGTCGATTTGTATGTTTTCTTGTCGGCTATCCTGTCGGAAACTGCATTTCCTTTGTCGGTCCCGTAAAACCGACAAAGGGAAATGCGGAACCGACAAGATAGCATACAAGGTTCCACTGAAAAGCCGACAAATGCCGACACAGTATTACAAAAACCTGCAGACATGCGGCCAAAATAACCGACAAAACCCCTGAAAAACCGACAAGAAATTAGGGCTTTGGGCACACATAATCCGGCCCCTGCATCTCATAGATGACAGGAGGCTATCAGCCTCTTAAACACCACACAGCGCATGCAGGCGGGCGGGTCAAGGGCGCGATAAGCAGAGTGCAACGTCCCTTGACGCGCGTGACCGCTTGCATGTGCTAAAAAAGCCCCGAAGCACTTGACTCCGGGGCTCTGATCAATTTAGTTTAAGGACGGAAATCTTACGCTCTTAAAGTGATTCCGTACTTCTCTTCAAGGTTCTTAAGGATCGTGGAGACGAATCCGTCGATGACCTCGGGTTTGAATTCCTCATCCTTAGGAGTGAAGACAACGCTGAAAGCGAGGCTCTTCTTGTTCTCACCAAGCTGTGCGCCTTCGTAGATGTCGAAGAGTTCGATCTTTGTAATGTAGTCGCAGGACGCTTCGATCTCCTTTTCGACAGTGCTGCATGTAACGGACTTATCCATAACGAAGCAGAAGTCGCGCTTTTCTTCGAGGAACTTCGGAAGCGGGATGAACTTTCTTTCCTTGCCGTAGTACTTGCTTAAGGTGCGGAGGTCGATCTCTGCAACGTAAGCGGGTACTCTCATGTCGAGTTCGTCACAGATCTCATAGAGGACCTGGCCCAAGTAGCCGACTTCAACACCATCGCAGATGACCTTTGCGGTTCTGCCCGGGTGGAGGAATGTTTTCGAAGACTTCTCGTAATCGAACTTGATATCAAGTGCGGATGCGATGACGTCTACGAGGCCCTTAAGCGAGTAGAAATCCTCATCGTCGCCGAAGACGCCGATGCAGATAGTCTCGCGCTCGTCAGGATATTCCGTGAGAGGCAGAGACTTAGGCAGGAACTTGTTGCCCATCTCGTAGATGCGGCCGGAAAGGATCGCATTCTTCTGGTTCCTTGCCATTGCCTTGATCATCTGAGGTGCTAATGTCGTACGCATCAGTGAGAGGTCGATATTGATGGGGTTAACGAGCTTGATCGCGAAGCGCTCGGGTGCGTCCTCAGGGAGCCTCAAAAGATCGAAGTCTGCAGGTGAGAAGAATGAATAATGTACACCTTCGGAAGCGCCTGCTGCGCAGAGTGCGTTCTTGATCTTGAGCTCTGAACGCTGCTTCAGATTGTATCCGCCGGAAGTAACTTTCGCCGTAGGAATGAATGTAGGCGTGATGTGATCGTAGCCGTACATACGGATTACTTCTTCAGCTACGTCCTGATAGGATTCCATATCGACACGGTAGCCGGGGATCGCAATAGTAAGCTCATCGCCGTTAAGTTCGGGTGCGAAGTTAAGGCCTGTCAGGATGCGGACGATGTCTTCATCGGGCACCTTGATTCCGAGAACGCCGTTAACACGTGCAACGCTGACTGTAAGCTTTCTGGGTTCAACGGAGTTGCCTGTATTAACGTCGAATGCTGTCTTACTTACCTTGCCGCAGCCGAGTTCCTCGATGAGGTGCAGCGCACGCTTCATTGCCATGACCGTTGTGTACTCATCAACGCCCTTGGAGAATCTCATAGAAGAATCAGATACCTGGCCCAGAGCCTTGGAGCTCTTGCGGATATTGTCGTGAGCGAACTTAGCAGCTTCGAACATGACTGCATTAGTGGAATCCAGGATCTCTGAATTAAGTCCGCCCATGATGCCTGCCAGAGCAACGGGCTTAACGCCGTCGCAGATGACGAGGTTGTCAGAAGTAAGAGCGAATTCCTTCTCGTCCAGAGTTACGATCTTCTCGCCGTTCTCAGCGCGGCGAACGTGGATCTCTCCGCCTTCAAGGTAAGAGAAATCGAACGCGTGCATCGGCTGGCCGAGCTCGTAAAGAACATAGTTTGTGATGTCTACGACATTGGAGATCGCAGAGCAGCCGACAAGAGCCAGACGGCGCTTCATCCAGAGAGGTGACTCACCGATGGTAACATCGGAAACATAGTGGCCGATGTATCTGGGGCAAAGATCCGGAGCAGATACGCGGATATTGAAGTCGATCGCAACATCGCTCTCTGTGTAATCGAGCGCGGGCTCCTTGATTTCCTTGCCGAGAACTGCAGCAACCTCACGTGCGATGCCGAAGATCGACTGGCAGTCAGGACGGTTTGCCGTGATGGAAACGTCGAAAATATAATCGTCCAAACCAAGAATAGGCTTAACGTCTGCGCCCGGAACAGCGTCATCAGGAAGAACGAGAAGTCCGTTATAGCCTGCGCCGGGGAACATGTCCTCAGTAACGCCGATCTCAACGCCGGAGCAGAGCATGCCGTATGAATCGTAGCCGCGGAGCTTGCCCTGGCCGATCGTCATGACGCCTTCAACGGTGACATGATCTTTTGCGGTAGCGTAAACCTGTGCGCCGATCAGGGCCAGAGGATACTTGCCGCCAACAGCAACGTTATCAGCGCCGCAGCAGATCTGAAGAACGCCGTGCTCGCCTGCATCTACCGTGCAGAGGTGAAGATGTGTGCCCTCGATGACTTCGCAGGTCTTAACTTCGCCTACAACGACATTCGAAATGTCCTTGCCTACTTCATATTTTTCCTCTACTTCGAATCCGCAGCTGAAGAGCTTTTCCTCAAGCACGTCCGGAGTAACGTCAATATCTACATAATCTTTAAGCCAGCTTAATGGTACTAACATAAATCATTTGCCTCCTTTAACCTTAGTCATCGATCTGTTCAAGTACGCGGAGATCAGACTCAAACAGGAGCTTGATGTTGTTGATGCCGTACTTGAGCATGGCAATACGATCGATTCCGATACCGAAAGCCAGACCGCTGTATTTGTCGCTGTCGATTCCGCAGCCTTCAAGAACCTTCTTGTTTACTACGCCAGCACCGAGAACTTCAATCCAGCCTGTTCCCTTACAGAGCTTGCATCCCTTACCGCCGCACTGGAAGCAGGAAACGTCAACCTCAACTGAAGGCTCTGTGAATGGGAAGTAAGAAGGTCTCAAGCGTGTTCTTGTCTCTTCGCCGAAGATCTTCTTAACGAATACGTCGAGCATTCCCTGAAGGTCGCAGAGTGTGATGCCTTCATCTACAACGAGTCCTTCCATCTGGGAGAACATCGGTGAGTGTGTAGCATCGTCGTCAGATCTGAAAACCTTACCGGGTGAGATGATCTTTATAGGCGGCTGCTGTGATTCCATTACGTGAACCTGGCCTGCAGAAGTCTGTGTTCTCAAAAGGAACTCAGGGCTTAAATAAAATGTATCCTGCATGTCACGTGAAGGATGGTCCTTAGGGATGTTAAGAGCCGTGAAGTTATAGTGATCTGTCTCGATCTCATTACCCTCGTATACCGAGAAACCCATGGAACCGAAGATGTCCACGATCTGGTTTCTTACCTGTGTATTGGGATGGAGATAACCCTTCTTGAGTTTCTTTGAAGGCAGAGTAACATCGATAGTCTCTGATTCATATCTTGCCTTCTGCTCAGCTTCCTTGAACTGTGCATCGAGGGCATCGAACTTCTCTGTTGCCCAGTTACGGATCTCATTGACCATCTTACCGTAGTCGGCCTTGAGTTCCTTCGGGATCTTACCCATCTCCTTCATGAGAGATCCGATCTTACCTTCCTTTGAATCCATGACGCTCTTTCTATACTCGAAAACGCCCTTGGAACTCTTGATCTCGGTAAGGTCTGATTCGATCTTTGCTTTGATCTCTGATAACTTTGCGCTTAATTCACCAAGTTCAGCCATGTTTTCCTCCTATAAAAAGTCAAACAGTTTAAGCTGTTTGCTGTATTTTTCTTTATTTGCTCAACATGAGTTCAGGATTAAATGGTTCTCTGTTCTCAAGCATTACAAATACTATTCTTGCTATCTTTCTGGTCATGGCGATAATCGCCCGGCCAGAACCTTTATCTCTTTTCTTGCGTCGATAGTCTTCTATCAATCGCCAGTTGCTTGTCTGTTTCGATAACCGAATCATTCCAAGCGCTACTTGAACAAATGCCGTTCTTAACTCCTGTGGTCCATGCTTTGTTATACGGCCCAGATGTACAGTCTCATTCGAATTGTGTACGCTTGGCACTATCCCGATATAAGCTGCAAATCTCTTGAAGTCTCCATCGAATCGTTCAAGATCTTCTGTGTAAGATGCTATCGTTGCCGCTCCGATCTTTCCCACTCCCGGTATCGTCTTTAACAACTCAACATCTTCATTATCTTCGACCATATTCTCGATTTGTGCCTCTACATCCTTGATTTGCTCTGCTAAAACATCTAAGATGTTAAGCATCACTTCGAGTGATGAGGCAGTGAAATCTGAGTAGTAGTGATTCGCGAGATCGTTCATCAGTTCCTGCCTTTTTCTTTTGCTCTGAAACTGAGCTGCATTTGTCTCAATTCCATAGCCAAGAAGCATTCCGTGGATCTGATTCTTGATCTTTACAGCGCTTTGTACAAGTATTCTTCTTGTCTTAAGCATCCTGCGGATCTCTTCGCTGGTCTGGCTGCATAGGTGCGCTTCAGGTAACATTTTCTTTTGCAAGTACATTGCCAACGTCAACGCATCGTTTGCATCTGTCTTCTTCGTGCTGTATGTGATCACTTTGAACTTATTCGTGTTGACCACTGTCACATCAAAGAATTCTTTTTCCATTTGATTCTTGAAGAACCTGGCGTTACCGGTAGTCTCTACCGCCAACTCTATGGAACATCCGTCTTCTTCCTCATATCGATGCATCTCCTCTATAAACTCGGAATATCCGTCTGGAGTTGTTCGATACACATCCTGGAGAATAACTTCTCCATCTTCGGTTAATGCGCTTACCGTGAACTGTGTCTTGTGCAGATCTACACCTACGCACAACCGTTTTCTTTCTTCTGTCTTGCTCATCTTCTTACCTCCGTAAGTTTCTTCAGCAAGACAGCTTCTGTTGGGTGATGCTTCCAATCTCCTATTCGGCCTCTTACGACCTCTGCATGATTCGATTGCTAACTTCCCATTCTCCTTAGCGACCTCTTTGGATCAGTAAATATGTCGAGTTAGTATCTACTCTGTCTCACTGTTGTACCTGAATAATACAACCGTGATAGCTTTCACATCGCCCCTGTTTTACTTTTTATCATGCCTCCATAATCACAATTAATCAAAGACATTATACACGAAGCACCTTGCAACATTTATATTAATCAATCTGTATTAATAGTATATTCTGTATTAGTAGTATCTGAGGGGGTATTGACTATGAAAAGGAAAGCAACTGCTTTGATTCTTACTGCAGTTTTTGTTCTCACAGGTTGCGGAAAAGGAACGAAAACAATAGATACAGCTGATGATACGGATAACACTGACACCGTCATAACATCATCCTCAACTGTGACAGAAACCGAGAAGATTATCACGGAATCTCTCGAAATAGATATATCGAATTACACTGATACGGCAAACGGCAATTATGAGACCAGATTCTGTTTCGAGAGTGACAAGGAGAACGGCGAGACTGAAATCACAAGCATTCCAAGAGAGAAAATAGATTATCTGGTGTCTTATATTCAGGAAATGGATATACCTTCAGAATACAGAATGGATATTGATGATTACATTGAAGATCACGAAGGACACACATACTTTGGATGTGTTTCTCTTGAATACAGAAGCACAAGCGGTAAGCTTATTTATTTGTACTGCAATCTTTTCGATCAGTATCCTGAAGGATTTACTGAATTCATTGACACCCTGAATGAAATAGACGATGAGAATGAAGACATCATCTTCGGAGATCCGATTGAAATGAATCCTGAGTTATTTAATGAACTGTCAGGGTGCAGCGATGAAATAGTTACCGACGGCACAGCAATGGATGTATATCTTGCCGGCGATTGGGATCTCTATTCTTTCATGTGGTGCTGCAGGAATAATTGTTTTAAAGGTGCCGAACAGCAATGGTCCGACTGGCCGATCACAAGAAGCATACCAACGGAAGTAAGGAATGTTGAAAGCACAGAAGAAGAACTCAGGCAATTTGCCAAAGATGTTGCAACTGCCGTTGGTACCGCCCCGTCAAATATCCACGACGATGACATGGGCGGACTAAGTGTAGTTTGGAACGAACGTGAAGATCACTTTTTCAATAGTGGAGTGATTATATATAGAACATGCGCATTGCCTGATTATTATGAATACGGCGAGACACCAGATTATATCTGTCATGCCTGGTATCTGGACGGTGGAGAATACCGGAAAGAAGACAAGTATCACGCCTACTACAGCAAAGACGGAAAATTCATCATACTATTCTCGGGATGGAATCTCGACGGAACTCATGACAGCATGATGGAATTCGCCATAGCATGCAAGGATCTTCTGGAAACAAGATAAAGCGATATTCTAATGCGTAACTAACTGATTCAATTATTAGAATCGATCAATGCATCTACCTGTTCATCACCATTTCCGGGGAGCACGAACTTCTCGAATAATCTGTCAGCTACCTGTGTTCTTAAACCGCTTCTTTGTTTGAAGAGCTTTAAGTCAGGTTCTGTCTTTCCTGTTGCGCTGTAAAGTTTTGCATCCAAAGGAACAAATCTGTATTTGATTCCTGTTTTCTTTGATGTGATTCGGGTTCTGATATCTGATGCGAAAAATACATCTTTTCTGCAGAGCGAATAAATGAGCAAAATAATGGCTCCGATCACAGTGCCAATAGCAGTAACAATGGGGATCCAAAGGCCAAAAGAACCTGTCCTGAGTGCTGCAACAGCTAATGCGGCTAAGATAAAGAGAGCAATAAAACCTGTCCATTTAAGCACATACATTAAGCGTTCTTTCTTTATACAGCTCTTGCAAAAAGAACTTCTCTCAAATGAAACCAGTTTCTCATATACAGTTGTAGTGGTTTTCTTGGCAACAACATAATTCTGAGTTGTAGAACTTGACCTGACATCCACTATCGCAAATCTATATGTATTCTCGGGATTCTCCTTTTTACAAAGTGCACATACTCCCATTAAGATCACCTCTATCAGTTTTTTATCGACGACATTATAACAAACTATAGACAAAACGCTTATAGTTTTTTCTGTTAACTATGATCCCATAACTGAACTTCAACTTAGTTATCCCACGTAATTCTCATATGACGCTAAGGAGCTGGTCTCTTGACCAGTAGTACTGTCCCTTATCTTCAAATTCTCTGTAGAAGACTTCTACCATCATCGTCATATACAAAATGATATCGTACCAGCGGAGCCGCTTTAATTCATTCTCCGTGAAGTCCTGTTTTCCGAATCCTTCCAGAAAATCTCTATTCAGGTTATGTTTGCGGAAGCGGTCATCCATGAAAGCTTCTCCCCACATTGCCCTCTCCCAGTCGATAATGCCGGAAACGTGATCTCCATCTACAAACACATTCCCTTCCCACATGTCCCAATGAACCAGAGTGGCAAAACTGACTTCGTCAAATATATGCTTTTCTTCTTCAAAACATTTCAGGAGCTTATCTGCATCACAGCAAAGATCTACTTTTTTCTTCTGCGCGTCAGATATCAGATTTGCAAGCATTTTGCGTACAAAACCGGATAATGAATCATATCGTACCGTGTCTCCCAGGAAACCGAATTGAGGGCTGGTGATCGAACACAATTGTCTGGAAATACAACCAATCTCCCTGGCAATCTTGCGGTTTGTCTCCTCCGGCAGATTATCTTTTATAAAGCTGTAATTACTCCCTGGAAGTTTTTCCATGAAAAAGTAATCACCGTCACATATTGTTCCGGAGCAGTCATAAGCCAGAACATCTGCGACTTTAAATGAACAATTCTCCCGCACAAGCTTCATCGCCGTAACTTCCGCATCCATCAGACGGATCTCGTTTGAAGTATTGCCCGTTCTGTCTTTTGCAGCGATCTTCAGGATGCATTCATCCCCATCACTAAACGTGATGTCATACGTAACATTGCACATTCCTTCCGTCAGCTCTTTAATGCTTGCTGCAGTTTTCGACGGAAATGACTTGCTTATCATTTCGTTTATAACTGTATCTGACTGCCGGTTCTTTGTAATCAAATCAGTACACCCATCCGAAAAGAGAATTGAAAAGATCATATGCATCATCTGACCAGAATGTTGCCCACATAAGGCCTGAAACTAACAATGCGAAAACACTTAAGACGAGACCGATTACAGCCATGGCCTTAAGCTTACCGTTCTTCTTCACAAGTCCAAGGATCGAGAGAATAGCGCCGGCAAGGCCTTCAAATATACTGACTAAGTTGACGAAGATAATAAAACAAAATGCGACAGCACTTATTCCAAGGATAAAACCGGCGATAGCAAATCCCTTGGATTTTTTCACTGGAGCATCGGGAACAGCAGCAGGCATTTGCGGTACAGGTTGATAATATACAGGCTGAGCTGCAGGTTGAGGAACCGGCTGGACTACTGGTTGAGGTGCAGTTTGGACAGGCGGGACAGACTGGACTGGTTGAACAGGTTGTGTTACAGGTGTTCCGCAATTGGGGCAAAAAGACTGACCATCTTTAATCAATGAACCACAAGAACTACAATACATCGTCTTTCCTTCCTCTTAATAGTCTATCTCAAACTCTTCGTAATACTTTCCTTGATGGCTTTCATCATTATATATTAGCTTTATGGTGTCTTCGTCTACCCATTCGACATTAAAATATACCTCTTCGTTTGGCGAGGAATACTTTTCACGTCTGTTACCGCATGCAGCAACATTCAACGCAATGAAAACAATTAAACAAAACGATAGTAATCTCTTCACTTATCTGCCTCTATTTCAATTTCCTGATTTCATAATATAATTCCCGGATACGTTTTTGCATTGCTTCTGCCCCGTCAATACCGGACTTAAGGTCTCCTCCCAAAGAATCAAGTTCTTCCTCAATGCTCTCCACTTCTTTGTTTGTCGCTTTTTTAACCCGGAGATACTGGATAAGACTGTATGTAACCACAACGATCAAAAGCGTAATAAGAACGAAAAACAGTGCCAGCATAATATCAGTATCTCCCACTTTTTTGATATATATGCTCTGGTACATTGTCGAGTAATATTTCTCTGCACTTGATTTTTCAATAAAATATCCCAAAAGAAAATACAGAGCGAAAAACGCCAGAGGGATTCCTATCAGCAGCATAAGTCCGATTGGCATGTCCCGCTCTTCTTTTTTTGCGTTGAGTTTTCTGTTTTTGATCACCCTTCTTTGATGGGATTTCTCGACAGTATCTTTCCGTGCATCATACTCTTCCGCGCAAGCAAATAGTTCCTGCACCTTCTCGAAGTATTCCTTGTGTGCGCTGTCCGTATCGCGAACAGCCTGAGCGGTACACTTTTTCACTTTCGCAAAGTTTATGGAACGGAAGAGCTCAAGATTTGACATATCTTCCTGTCTCTTCATATGTGCCGCAACCAGGATCTTTCCAAGAAGCGCCTCAAAATTATGCGGGTCTTTGGACAAGAGGAAATCATAGGCATCTGCAGCAGCCGTCCATTCACCTCTTTGGAGAAACTGTGAAGCCCGTGACAACACATCGTCTTCACGGAAGTACTCATAATCGTAGGTTACCCCGCAAAACGGACACTCGTACATCTGTCCGTCCAGGTTCACACGAAGCGGGCCGCCACATGACGGACATGAATGTTTTTTTATATTGGAAACCGTCTCAGCCAAGAATTTTTCCTCCTCATATCCCACTGAAAATTAAGAGTTACCTGTCAAATGATTCCTTTACTCTTAAGTTCCCTAAAAGCAATTTTAACATATGACGTTATGTCTTTTTACACCGCCAAAAAAGTTATATATAGTACTATTTGCTTAATTCTAGTATTCTCCGGAGCTCATTTCGTTGGTGAACAGATAGATAATGTCAATACAAGGATTTTGGATTTCTTAATGCATCTGGAATGAATTACTATCCAGATCAGTTCATTGAATAAGAGAAATAAACAAAAATCCCGGGCACGTAGTGTGCCCGGTTTTTTCTATATAGAAACGTTTTTAAAGACTATCCTTATGCCTCTTGCGATCACCTGTTATTTATAGCATTTTCTATCATTTCCCTGGCTTCCGCAAATCTTCTGCTGTCAGGATCATCATCATAACCTGCTACATATCCGCCCGAGATATTCACGGCATTAGTTGTCTCAACCATAATGAAATGACTCGACCCGTCATCAACGATATCCTTTGTTGACATATCTTCTTCCAGTTCCATGAAATTAACTCTGGTCAAAACATTTACCATACTGGACCAATCAAGATCAGATATCTCAAATTCAGTAATGTCATATAAGTCATCAGACGGCAGTTCTCCCGCAAGATAATCGTAGGTTTTATCGCATTCAGGATAGATGCTGTATTTTTCAACTTTAAGATCAGGTGTAAATACATACATTTCAACCTTATTCAAGCCGCCCCAATAAACCAAATAAGTGATTTTAGTTACTTCCAAAGGCCCTCTTGAGATTTGAGTCGTTTCCAAAGTCCTACTAGAACTTTGAGTCCGGATCGCTTTGCTGCAAGAAGTCAGTGCGAACAAACCGATCAACAAAACGAGTCCTGCAACTACTAATTTCTTAAGTCTTTCCATAAATCCTATTCCTGCCATGCCTTTCAATAGTCTTCATAACCTTAAACACAACTTTGCGGCTTTATGCATTGATAAACAGTATGCCTGCTAATAGTTGACACTATTAATACAAACAGACAGAGTTAAATGTTGCAATTCTCATCAGAATGAAAAAAACAAAGGAGTCACCGGAACTGGTAACTCATCTATGGTGGGAAGCGGTGGTTCCCACCACCTCTTCTCAGAAAGCCAATAAAATCAAGACTTTTCAGACTTCACGCACTCACAAGACACTGCTTACAACAAATTTACGACAGTGGTCAATATTATTACATTAAGGAAACCCGACATGAAAAGACCGGTTACAAGCTGTCTTGTACCCGGTCTTTTTTTATTCTCTCGCTTGGTATATTAAATTCGTGATTATTCGAAACAGCCTACGAAACATAGACCTCAAAACGGTCGTAATCCGCTATAGGAGTAAAGTAGCGGATTCCTCTTTGTCTTGTTTCGTTTGGTAAATTAAATTCGTCGAAACCGAATCCGACGATCTCATCGTCTTTATAAAAGATCATGTTTAACTTGAACTTTTCGCCCATAACATCACCCAACTGGCGGTCATTGCCGTAAGTGCACCTCGTCTCAAACAGGACATTTTTTACGTACCCGTTATCATCCAGGGTTACCTTTCCGGGACTAACAACTTCATATGTGTTCTCCTGCCCCGGGAATCTTATGAGATAGATGTTGTAATTGATCTCACATTTTACGGAATCCCGGAAAATATCGCTGCCGCTCCCATGACTCTCGTCGTAAAACTCTATGACAACAATACTTGTCGACTCTGCTTCGATGAACCATTCCACCTTTGCAGTCTCCAGAGGATTCAGCTTATCACTTCTGTAGAATAACAATTCCGGCTTGTAAACACGGAACGGATTAGGATTGGTAATCTTTGCAACAAAATATATATCGTCTCTTCCAAACTTTGCTTCCGAAAAATACTTTATCTCTTCCAGTTCCAAAGGCTTAGCGGTCTTAGCCGTTTCAACACAACGCTTGCGGTCTTCAAGAATTTTCTCACACAAAGGATGTTCCCTTTCACTTCGTTTGTATGTTCCTTTGCTGGAATTAGGATGCCAGTTGACGATCGAATTGTTAGAGTATTCGAACTCATCAATATAATCATACAGTTCTTCAGACAAAGTCCAATGCCAAGCAGGGCCCTGCTCGGTCCTGTCATAATCTTCAATAGCATTTATAATGACCCTGGATCCCTTAACTTCTATATCGCATATCTTGTAAGAGTACCCGATATTTCTTTCCGAGGCGCTCATTGTCTCTTCATTCTCATTATCTTTTTTGAAAAAGAAAACATCAATATAATCATCCTGAACACTCATAACGTAGTGTCCTTTATCTATTTTCAATTCATACCATCCATAGATATCATCTTCAGAAGGCTTTTTTCTGCCTAATCTGAAACAGGAAGTAACAAGGCAGCATAAAGTCACAGTCATGACAATCGTAATAACCGCAATCTTTATCCTCACTTTTTTTCTTTCACTTATCATTTCCATATCTCCTGTCGGGATCCGCATACATAATGTCATTATATCGCGCAAAACTTATTAGATTCGTGTATTTCTTCTTTGGGTAGCATGAAATGGTTTTCCCGTTCAGACAATCAGTTATAGTTGAGGCCCCATAAAGATATCTATATGATCGATTTCACGTGATGAGGCATATTTATAAGCATCGGAATTGCGGATGTCATCAAAGAAATCTTCATTTGCGTTACCGTCTACATCAATGCTCATTGCTTAATCTTTGTATTGGCAATCTTCATCACCCTTCTTATCCTCAACAACTCCTGAAGCTGTTAATCCATTCTTGAAAGAACAAAGTCAGGAGATTCGCCTATAAAGACTGAATCTGTGACATCAATTACTTCATATCCATCCTTGATATATCCGGCCATAAAACTCTGCTCGCTATCAAAAACCAATTCTTTCCCGTACCATGGCTTTCCGGATTGCGGTGTCAGTTCCAAATATATAATTTTGTCTTCAAGATAGAATGTCAAAACGGTGTGGAACTTTCCGTTTTTTCTGTCATGCAACAGCCATATCTTGCTCGGGACATTGTATTCATCAAGAATAGATTTCATCAGCACAACTGCATCGTGGCAAGTTCCAACCTTAGCTTGTCTTGTATCTTTGGGATCTTGAACGCGATATTCCTTTAATAACCGATCAAAGAAATCTTCATCAAAGCCCTTGGAAAAATCAGGTTTGAACGTTATGCCATTCAAGCAAAAACCGTATTCATAACCGTTATCCAAAAGTTCATCTTTTAGCAGATCACAGGCTTCCTTTATTGTCATTTGCTATCCTCAACAACTACTAATTTGTCTTAGTCAGTTAACATGCTGATTATTCAAACCAATTTGTTTCCGTATATCTTGATAACACTTATCACTATTGTTAATAATATTACCCCGATCATAAAAAACATGGGCCATGACGGAAATCCAGAGTATATACACATAAAACCGGCAAAAGCACAAATAAGTATTATTGCTATCTTAAGAATGCCAAACATCATATAACAAGTTTTCAACACGTTTTCTTCATTATCTTCTATTACCTCAGCCGGTATATTCCACACCTTAGGGAAAGTCTCTACGACAGCCAAAAGCAGAAATAATCCGATCATTGCTGCCGGATCAATAAGAAGCGAACTCTTAGGCCCAAAATTGTCTGCGACC
>JAEEGH010000572.1_pt1 | contig 132576 bp, 120 predicted proteins | sample 9134181 | NCBI WGS metagenome assembly JAEEGH01 (sample SAMN16246544, study PRJNA631951) | gut metagenome | biome: gut microbiome; feature: rumen; material: DP-attached | host: Bos | place: Iran: Karaj | collected 2018-10
GAACACCAGGCATATCAATTGGGATATAGCAATATTGATGATTTCATAAACAAAAAAGATATCCCTGATGAGATTAAAAGAATCAGCAAATCTTTTGAGAGCAGGAGTTCATCCTTAAAATCTTATAATAAAAAACTTCAGGAATTAAAAGATCCGGCATTCATCAATATGAATAGCATTGCTGAAAACGGACTAGAATTGCAATTTTTGACCGTATGTGAGAGAGGTTCTGTCGGTTTATTAGCGTTTATTATAGGCGAGAACTGTATTAAAGAGGTTCTTTTTGATGACGAATATATCTATACAGATTTCGGAGTGTTATCGGGTGAAGTATATTGGAAAGAATATTGTGACGATACAGATTTCGATAATGTTAAGATTAGTGATGTGAAACTTGGCAGAGACTTTAGGAAGTTCAATATATTAGAGAATTTAATATGGACGCTCAATAAGGTTGATTTTGATGATGAAGGGGATTGGTTGTATTGTGATAAGCCAGGAGTGTCTTTAGGAATTAACAAGGATATAGCAATGAATCTATTATCAAATGGTAATATTGCAAAAATTGTGTTGATACCGGGGATAGTAGACTGGAGACGAAACGTAATCTTGACTAAAGCTGAAATTGGGGCTTGACATGGGGAAGAAAGATAAGTTGATTGCGGTAGCTCGTTTTAATACTGAGCTTAATCGGTATTTGGATACTGATTATGATGCTTTTATTATTTTTCGCTCTAAGGGACTTCTTGCTCATCTGATTAAGAGACAACATTTTCAAGCTGCGAAATATTATGATTATTTGCCGGATATTATTACAAACCCGGATTATATAGGCTTAAATGGAAGTGTACTCGAGATGGTGAAATGCTATAAGGACAACATTTTTATCACTATAAAACTTGATGTAAAGAAAAATAGGTATTATGTAGCCACAATGTTTGACATAAAGGAGGCAAAGCTTGATTCTTACATGAGGTCAGGAAGGCTCGTTAAAACCACTTGACTACGCGAAATATCTGATGTTATACTCCGGATATAAGAACATTTGACGAGCAGGAAAGGCACCCTGCGCTCCCTAAGTGGAATCTGATATGATGGATACGCCGCCCATCCAAATGTTTTTATGTTTTCACAGCAGATAATGTCAAGATCCTGATTGATGCTGCTGGATAAGAAAGAATTCTTTGGGAACGGGTTTTTTACCGCGGATCATGTTACAGTGTGCGGGTTGCTCGTTCTTTTTCTTTGTTACTTTGGTTTGTACATTAGAACACATGTCGAGACGGTAGTTCTTTTGACTAGGACCAAAGGGACGACGTCAGAAGGCTAATGCTGTCCATGCGATAGCTGTTTCGATTGCGATTTAATGATTTTATGTGCGGTCCGCCTGTCTGGCGGACTGCTACTATTCTTTCATTCGAAAGATAGGCAGTGATAATTACTTATCTGATTGCTGCTGATATTCCAAAGTTTAACTTCATATGGTCTGATTTCTGCTACCTGAGCAATTTTGTCAATAGTGGCAGTTGATTATACGGGGTGGTGTCTGCCTATATGCCAGGAGTGGCATTTGGTAGCAGTAAATTGCTGCTGAAAAACAATGCTTATATTGCGAACAAACTGGATATAGGCAGAACAGCCAATGATAAAATGCAATGCCTATATTGTGAAGAAATTGGATATGGGCAGAATTACCGTTGGAAAAGGCACTGCCCCTATTGGGCATACTCTGATATAGGCATGAAGTTTAGAACAAATATCACTCCCCATAAAAGCAACAAGAAATAGGCGTTTGCGAAACGCCTAAAACATAAACAATTAATTTGGAGGAAAAAGTGTAATGAAACTTACTAAGATTACAAACAGCGTAAAAACAAAGCTGATAGCTCTTATGTTATTGATAGCTATAATACCTCTGACTGTAGCGGTACTTATAAGCTATAACAGCTCAACATCTAGTGCAAAAGAAACATCAAAATAAACAATAGAGTGGCAGGCAAAAATTATAGAATCAGAAGTTGATATTGAATATCTGACATATCTGTTTGGTAGAATATTTGGATTTGATCATGGTATGCCTCCAAAAAAGGCTTGTAGTCAGCGTTTCAGAGATTTCAAATTAATTACACATTTATATTATATAGTATTTGGATTAAATGAAAAACCATTTAGAAAAGAGAGGTTAGAAAATGGAACTGTATGAATTAATGACAACTGACATGGCTAATGAGGAAGGTTCTCAGGCCCTTATTGCTCAGGTTAGTGGCGAGACCTTTGCAATTCCACTTTCATCAATTTTATCAATTGAAAAAGTTGCTGTATCTGAAATCAACTCAGTAGACCAGGACGCAGTCATATACCATAGAGGAAAAGTTATTCCTTTGGTATATCTTGATAAATTGTTCAGGATCGATTCTGAAAATATTGATAAGGATCATATCATTGTCGTTGTATGTATGCATGATGAAAAATATTTTGGAATTGTTGTAGATGATCTTGAAGGACAGAAAGAGATTACTAGTAAGTCTCTTGGAATTCTCAGTGACAATGCATTTTTTACAGGAGCTTCAATTCTTGAAGACAAACTTGCATTGGTTCTTAATCTGGGATCATTCGTTGCATAAGGAGGTTTGCAGATGTCTGAATTAGCAATTTACGGAAGCTCAACCAGAGAAGTGGCTGAGAAAGAAAGTAAATATATTGTATTTAAAGTTGGCAGAGAAATTTATGGAATAGATGTTTCTTATGTAGATACTATCATCCAGATGCCAATGATCACTAAAGTGCCAGCAGCTCCTGGTTATTTTAAAGGAATCATCAATCTTCGTGGTGAGATCATCCCGATCATGAGCCTTAGTCAGAGACTCAATTCCACCGAGGATGTGATCAGCCAGAAGTCCAGCATCATAGTATTGGATTTGGGCGACGGCAAGATGATGGGCGTTACCATAGATGATGTAAAAGAAGTTATGACTCTTGCTGATAGTGAGATAGAGGAGCCATCACCATTCCTTAAGAAAGAAACTTCATTTATCAAAGGTGTTGCCAAAAAGGATGAAAATCTGATTTCGATCATTGAGACTTTTGCTCTTGCAAATAGAGAAATCGCATGATGTGTGAGTCACCGGGGACGGTGACTCATTTTATGTTATGCGATAGGTAGTTTTTATAACAGGCTATTGGATTTGCGTAATTGTTCAGATAAGCAGAATGAAGCATAATTGTATATCATAAAGCATTAAAAAAGAACATGTTTGATATAAATTATGGAGGCGAAAAATTATGGCCAATATATTAGCTTTTGGAGATTCTAATACCTGGGGACTTGTACCTGGAACATCCGAAAGATATCCCTGGGGAATCAGATGGACAAGCATTGTACAGCAAAAGTTAAGTAATGAAAGGATAATAGAAGAAGGTCTGTGTGGCAGAACTACTGTATTTGATGATAAACTAAGACCATATAGAAATGGCGCAGAAGTACTCCCGCTATCTATTGAAACTAATTATCCTATTGATATTGCCATAATAATGCTGGGAACTAATGATTGCAAAAAAATCTTCAATGCCAATGCACATGTGATAGGTAAAGGGCTTGAGCTATGCCTTGATAAACTTGAAGAGCATCTGGAGCCGCAGAAGATTCTTGTTTTATCTCCTATTGCTCTTGGAGAAGAAGTATGGCGTCCTGAAAAAGACCCTGAGTTTGATCTGGATTCAATAAAAACCAGTAAAAAGCTAAGAGATGAATATCAGGCAATCGCAAAAAGAAGGGGAAATGCCTTTTTGGCAGCTTCTGATTTTGCAAAAGCAAGTATCATAGATGATGAACACCTTGATGAAAATGGCCATAAAGAATTGGCCAATGCAGTACTTGGTAAGCTCAAGGAAATGGGAGTAGTTGAAGCCGCTTAAAGAGTAGAAAGCGAGAATAACTATGAGACTGATATTTGTAAGGCATGGAGAACCTGATTATGTCAACGACTGCCTGACGGAGAACGGGATCTTGCAGGCCAAGGCCACTGCAGAAAGACTAAAAAAAGAAGATATCAAAGCTGTTTACTCATCTCCTAACGGGAGAGCTAGAGAGACAGCTTCTTTTACTGCCCAAAATCATGGATTGGAAGTTCAGACTCTGGATTTTATGCATGAGATAGATTGGGGAGACAAAAGGGAAAATGCTGAAAAGCTGGAAGATAAGATTCCTTTTGATGGACATCCTTGGACTCTGGGATATCAGTTATTATATGAACATCCTGAACTTGCCGGAAGCGATGAATGGGCGCAGCATCATTACTTCAAGGACAATAAGTGTATAGATTGTTATGAAAAGATAGCCAATGAAATAGATACATTTCTAAAGGGATATGGCATAGAGAGAAAAGGCAAGCTCTACTATGCATCAGAGGATAATAATGATACCATAGCTCTTTTTGCCCATGGTGGTTCCGGAGCAGTTTTATTTTCGCATATTTTGAGCCTGCCACTGCCGTTTGTACTTACAGCACTGCCATACGGAGTGTGCTCAGTTACAGTTTTTGCACTGACAAGAGAAGTGGGAGACATGATACTTCCTCGAATAGAGGTTTTTAATGATATGGGACATATAGATAAATTTACTACAGGAAAGTTGATGTTTGAAAAATAATGTCAAAAGCTTATTGCACTTAGGCTGCAATAAAGGTATCATATGCTAGATATCTAAAAACTTAATATTGCAAGGGAGAAAGAGTATGAAAGAGTTTTTGAAGAGGAAGGACATTGAGATTTCCTTAAAGCGCTATGGAATAGACGCTTTAGGAGCAATGGCTCAAGGCCTATTCTGTTCATTGCTGATTGGTACCATTATCAATACCATCGGCACCCAGTTCCAGATTCCATTTTTGATGCAGACAGTTGCAACAATTGCCGGTGTAGAATACACCGTAGGCGGGCTAGCTACAGCGATGAGCGGTCCAGCAATGGCAGTAGCGATTGGATATGCACTTAAATGCCCACCACTAGTCCTATTTTCTATGATAACTGTTGGATTTGCAGCTAATGCACTCGGCGGAGCAGGAGGTCCATTGGCAGTTCTGTTCGTAGCAATCCTGGCAGCAGAGTTTGGTAAAGCAGTATCAAAAGAGACAAGGATTGATATTTTGGTAACTCCACTGGTTACAATTGCCGTGGGAGTATTTATGTCATGGCTTATTGCGCCAACACTTGGCAAAGTGGCAATGGCATTAGGTAATGTTATCATGTGGGCAACTGAACTTCAGCCATTACTTATGGGCATTCTGGTTTCAGTAGTAGTAGGTATGGCACTTACACTTCCAATCTCATCAGCAGCTATATGTGCAGCCCTGGGTCTTACAGGACTTGCAGGCGGAGCAGCAGTAGCCGGTTGTTGTGCTCAGATGGTTGGATTTGCAGTTATCTCTTTTAAAGAAAATAAATGGGGAGGCCTTATTTCTCAGGGAATAGGAACATCCATGCTTCAGATGGGTAATATCATTAAAAACCCAAGAATATGGATAGCACCAACTTTAGCCTCCGCGATCACAGGACCAATTGCAACATGTATCTTTAAGTTAAAGATGGATGGAGCACCTGTATCTTCAGGTATGGGTACATGTGGACTTGTAGGACAGATTGGTGTTTATACAGGTTGGGTCAACGACGTCTCAACTGGCGCAAAAGCAGCTATTACAGCTTATGACTGGATAGGACTTGTTCTTATATCATTTGTTTTACCTGCTGTCTTATCTCTTATCATCCATACAGGTGTTGTTAAACTTGGTTGGGTAAAAGAGGGAGATTTGAAACTTTAAAGATTATAAAATTAATATAAAATTTTTATTTACTAAAAATTAAGTGCTCGGAGAAATTCGAGCACTTTTTCTCTATAAAACGTTTACAAACAAGCGTTAGTTTCCCGCATACTAATTGCACCAATGCTTTGAAAGCCATAATAAAACTTTGGTTTTTACTATCATTTTTTGGTAGTTTTTGATATAATTGTTTGTGAAAGATTTATCCTATATGGTAAAAATGCACAGTAAAAAACTAAAAACCGTAATTCGGTTTCTAAAAGTAATGATACTGTGTTTTTTTATCGCCAATAAAATAATAAGGGAGGAAGCTTATGATTTTCCAAATCAATAGCTTATGGCAGGTGATCGGATGGTGTCTCGTATTTGCGGGCCTGATCATCGTCAACGAAATTGGACGCCGTAGTAAGATCGGAGGCATGATCGTCTTCGTAATCATTCCGGCTATTTTGACTATTTACTTCATCGCTATTCACTTTAATGCTTTTGGTGGTTCTGCGAACCCAACAATGGCATACATGGATGGTTGGTTCCACTACTTTAAACTCTACGCTGCAGATATCGGTTGCGTAGGTTTCATGATGATCAAGTATAAGTGGGGCATCGGTAAGGAAAAATGGTTTGCTTGGTGGCCTTGGTTCATCGTTTCAGCAAATATTATGATCGCTAATGTATCAGACCTTGAGTCTGCACTTGCTGCATATAATATTGCTGGTAACCTTTCAGGTGCTTGGTGGGCATCAAATGAAGGTGTATTCATCTATGGTGGATGGTGGAATGTAGTTAATGCAATTGCAGGTCTCATCAACATCTTCTGTATGACAGGTTGTGTATACCTTTATACTTCAAAAGACAAGAATCAGTCAGATATGCTCTGGCCTGATATGACAATCTGGTTCATCATTGCTTATGATATTTGGAACTTTGAGTACACATACCTCAACCTTCCAACACACTCATGGTATTGTGGTGTAGCACTTCTTCTTGCTCCTACATTTGCTAACGCTCTTTGGAACAAGGGTGCTTGGATCCAGAACCGTGCTAATACTCTTGCAATCTGGTGCATGTGGGCTCAGGTAGTGCCGCTGTTCCAGCTTAAAGGAACATTCGCAGCAGCTCTTCCTCGTGTATATGGCGGAGCAGCAGAAGCTGGTGTTACAACAATGGATCTTTACGACAAGGCTATTACTCTTTTCAACGAAGGTCAGGGTAAGACAGCAGCAGTTGGAGAAGTTGTTTCACAGCTTGGTATCACAGCAGATCCTTCAATGCAGAGTCTCTTCGCAATGCTTTCACTTGGCATGAACGTAATCTGCATTTCTGTTATCATTAAGAAATCTATACAGAATAAGTGCAATCCTTATTCAAATGAAGTATTTAAGGGAACTAAGGATTATGAAGAAGCACTTGCTCGTGCAGTAAGATAATCTTTTAATAGCACAATAATTTAGGCGTTGGACATTTTCGTCCAACGCCTATTTTTACATTTATTTGAAATTATCCTGATTCTTAGAAATCAATTTCTGTATCGTAATAGCAAGCTTTAAGCAGCTTTTCCATTTCTTCCTGTGAAGGAATACGTGGGTTGGAACCTGTACAAGCATCTCCGATAGCTCTTTCTGCGATTCCAGGAAGTCTTTCAAGGAATACTTCTTCAGGAACAAAGCCCTGCTCAGTTGGGAATGAATCCTGACCATAATTCTTGATGCAATGAGGAATATTAAGGTCGTCATTCATCTTGCGTACATATTTGATGATAGATGCAACCTTTTCGTCGTCATTTGCTCCATCAAGGTGCATATAGTCAGCAATAACGCCATAACGCTTTTTAGCAACCGGATCCTGAGCATTGAAAGCAATTACCTTTGGAAGGTACATGGCATTGGCAGCACCATGGATGATATGTGCACCGTAATCCGCAAATACAGCACCTGTCTTATGCGCCATAGAATGTACGATTCCAAGGAGAGCATTAGAAAATGCCATACCTGCAAGGCACTGAGCATAATGCATACGATCACGAGCTTCCATGTCTTCGTTATAAGAAGCAACCAGATCTTTCTGGATCATCTCAATAGCATGAATTGCAAGAGGATCAGTAAATTCACAATTAGCTGTTGATACATATGCTTCAATAGCATGTGTCAGAGCATCCATACCTGTATGAGCAACAAGCTTTTTAGGCATTGTCTCAGCCAGTTCAGGATCAACAATGGCAACATCTGGTGTGATCTCAAAATCAGCGATAGGATATTTAGTACCCTTCTGATAATCTGTAATGATAGAAAAAGCTGTTACTTCTGTAGCAGTACCTGATGTAGAAGAAACGGCACAGAACTTAGCTTTTTTACGAAGCTGAGGAATACCAAATACTTTGCACATATCTTCAAAAGTGCATTCTGGATATTCATATTTGATCCACATAGCTTTGGCTGCATCGATAGGTGATCCGCCACCGATAGCAACGATCCAGTCAGGCTGGAACTTGGCCATAGCTTCAGCACCGCGCATAACAGTTTCAACTGAAGGATCTGATTCAATACCTTCAAACAATTCTACTTCCATACCGGCTTCTTTAAGATAATCCTCAGCTCTCTGAAGGAATCCACCGCGTTTCATTGAACCACCACCAACACAGATGATAGCTCTCTTACCCTGAAGATCCTTAAGAGCAGACAGAGACCCTTTGCCATGATAAATGTCTCTTGGTAACGTAAATCTAGCCATTTTGTAACCTCCTTCTGAGCTTTTTATAGCTATTTTTGCTGTATTGAACTCGATAATCAATTAACTGGCAATCGTTAACTAATTAACAAGACACACATATATAGTATACCAATTATCATGGTGAAAATATATAAAAAAGCGTTCATCTATTTTCACAAATATGCAAAGCACAAATTGTTAGGTTTTTAAATAATCAGTTTTTGTCCTATTCAGATAATCCAGATTATTTAGATCATCTCTTCAGGATGGAATACCTCATCAAAACGCTCATTTGTCAAAAATCCAAGACTTACACAGGCCTCTTTTAAGGAAATATTTTCTTCAAAGGCCTTATGGGCGCATTTAGCAGCATTTTCATATCCGATGTATGGATTGAGTGCAGTTACAAGCATAAGTGAATTGTAGAGATTCTCATGCATTTTTTCCTTATTTGCCTTGATGCCTACTGCGCAATTATCCTTGAAGGAAAGTATAGATTCTGATAAAAGTCTTACTGACTGTGTAAAGTTGTAAGCTATAACAGGTAAAAATACATTCAGCTCAAAGTTACCCTGAGATGCAGCAATTCCAATGGTTGAGTCATTACCCATTACCTGAACAGCCACCATAGTCACCTGCTCGCACTGAGTTGGATTGACTTTACCAGGCATGATAGAGCTACCTGGCTCATTTTCAGGAATAGTGATCTCGCCAAGTCCACATCTAGGACCGGATGCCAGCCATCTTACATCATTGGCGATCTTCATCATATCTGCTGCAAGAGCCTTGACTGCTCCGTGGGCAAATACCACTTCATCTCTGGAACTTAATGCATGAAATTTATTATTAGCAGTGACAAAAGCTGTTCCTGTCAGTTCTGCAATGTGTTTTGCTACCTTAACATCAAAATCTTTAGGTGCATTCAAGCCGGTTCCAACTGCTGTACCGCCCAGAGCCAGTTCCTTCAGAGGACTTACAGACAGCTTCAACAATTCAATATCTTTTTCAAGAGAGCTTCTCCAGCCACTGATTTCCTGGGAAAAAGAAATCGGAACAGCATCCTGCAGGTGAGTCCTACCGCTTTTTACGATGCCTTCATTTTCTTTCTCAAGTGTTTGTAATACAGCCACCAGTTCCTTTACAGCAGGAATAAGCTTTTGCTCAATTCCAAGAACAGCAGCAATATGAAGAGCTGTAGGAAATGTGTCATTTGATGACTGACTCATGTTTACGTCGTCATTTGGATGCAGGATCTTTTCGCCTGCAATGGCATTTCCTCTATTTGCAACAACTTCATTGACGTTCATGTTGGACTGAGTTCCTGAACCAGTCTGCCACACTACAAGTGGAAAATGATCCCACAAGAGCCCCTCATTGATCTCATCGCAAGTCTTGGAGATTGCCTTGCATTTTGCCTCAGTCATCCTGTTAGGAACGATTTCATTATTGGCAAGCGCTGCAGCTTTTTTCAATATTCCAAAGGCCAGTATTATTTCTTTTGGCATAGTCTCAATTCCTACGCCGATTGGGAAATTATCATGACTTCTCTGTGTCTGTGCTCCCCAATAGCTTTCTGCCGGCACTTTTACTTCCCCCATAGAGTCGTGCTCAATTCGGTACTTCTGTGTGTTTGTGTCCTGATTCATAGTCTCCTCCAAATTTATTTTTTATCTGCTACGGACTGAGCATATGCAAATGTCAAAAGCAGTATTGCTGGTACATATGCAGTCCAAACTATATATAGAAATACAGTATTTACCAATCCAGTAGCCACGGCCCTCCCCACAAGGCTTACATCGCATATTGCAAAACAGGTCATACCCAATGCAAATAGCAGATTTTTTCTGGATCTGTTTTTTGAAAACTGAAACCAGCTATATACCATATTTACTACAACCAAAGAAATATTAAACATACCGGTAGCATTTTCAGGGTTCATCCTATTGATCTTGGCAATGATGACCCAGAGGATGATAAGTACTATCGCCCTGATAATAATGTTTATCTTACCCGGCTTCATATAGATGCAAAAGATCAGCTGCACTGTGCAAAAAATAGCAAAGCCCCATATTTTATTTGAAATGACCAGTGCAAGGAATGTGAGTATAAAATCTGCAATAAAAACGCCTACCAATCCCAGATAGATCAGGTCGTCCCAGCAAGGCTTCTCACCTTTTCTATATTTGAGCCATATGCATGTCGCTACGATAAAATCTACTACAATAGCCATATATTTAGCTACGCACATTTTAAAATTAAATTGCGAAGTGATTTCCAGGTACTTGATCACTCCAAAAATGATCAATTCAATGACAACGTATAACGCAATGATTTTTTTGTCTAATAATTTATTCATCTGCTCCCCCGTGCGTATTTATAAATTTGAAATACTCAGTGTTATTGTAGCATCTTTTGTGGATTTTTCTCTGTGAAAAATCTTGAAAATCATGAATTGAGACAAAAGTTTTCTGCTGATATACTTTAGGTATGAGTGATCTATTTTACCTGACAGTGAGGATTGACCATGCTGACATATGATCTGAGCAGGGCAGATAAGCCTTTATACCAGTACCTGTACGAATGTATCAAAAAAGATATCATAAACGGTAAGCTTCCTACTAATGAAAAGATGCCATCTAAAAGAACTCTGGCTGATAATCTTGGAGTGAGCAATATTACTGTTGAAAATGCATATGAACAGTTGATAGGCGAGGGATACATATATACCATTCCTAAAAAGGGCTATTATGTATCTGATATTGCCGAGCAGACGATCATAAGTACCGGTAAAAAGAAAAAGCTCAACATAGATAAAAAAAGAAATAAAGACCAATATGTCTTTGATTTTTCATCAAACAGGACAGAGAGCGATGACTTCCCATTCTCTGTATGGGCCAAGCTCATGCGCGAAGTCATATCCCTTAGGGAAAAACAACTTCTTACAGTGTCCCCCTGTGAAGGCGTGGAAGATCTTAGAGTTGCTATAGCGGAGCATTTGAGCTCTTTTAGAGATATGCATGTGGATCCTGACCAGATAATAGTTGGTGCCGGAACAGAGTATCTCTATGGATTATTGATAAAACTGCTGGGCACTGAAAATATCTATAGTATAGAGAATCCGGGTTATAAAAAACAGCGCTATGTCTATGAGAGTAATGGCGTTATATGTAAATATATTGACCTGGATGAAAATGGTATCAATGTGGATGAGCTTAGAAAAAGTAAAGCTCAGATAGTTCATACTAGTCCAAATCACCATTTCCCGACAGGCATCACTATGCCCATCAGCCGCAGATATGAACTTTTATCATGGGCCAATGAAGACCCTTCCAGATACATAATAGAAGATGACTATGACAGTGAATTCAGGCTCAATGGCAAGCCTATTCCGACTTTGCAGAGTATCGATGCCAATGGCAAGGTCATCTATATGAATACCTTCTCTAAGTCTCTGATATCAACAATACGTATCAGTTACATGATATTGCCGGAGCATCTTGCCAATCTCTTTTTTGAAAAACTCTCTTTTTATGCCAATACTGTCTCTACCTTTGAACAGTACACTCTGGCAGAGTTTATACATGAAGGGTATTTTGAAAAACATATTAACCGCATGCGTCTGAGATATGGTCGGAAAAGAACAAGAATATTAGAGATAATACGTGAAGTCTTTACAGAAGATCAGTGTCGCATAATAGAAAATGGCTCCGGTCTCCATTTCGTTTTGGAGCTTAATACAGATATCTCTGATAAAGAGATCCAGGAAAAGCTACGCAAAAAGAAAATAAAGATAGGAACCATTTCCGAGTGCTATGTAAATGAAGAACGATCAGATATGCACCAGTTTATATTAAACTATTCAAGTCTGGATATAGAGGGGCTCAAAAATGCTTTGATCCAGATCAAAAAGATCATTTGTTGATCCAGCGAGTATAGATAGATTTAAGTCCCAGTCCATAAACAATAATGATACCGCCTACGGCGCCGAGTACTGCCTGAGCAATTTCAAATGGGAGCTTTAACATTGCGTATTCAAAAGTACTGTACACGTATATTTTGCCAAGAGTATAGCCGACTACCATGATCACAGCTCCGATGGATACACCGATCACAGCGCCAAGCTTCTGCTTATGCTTGAAAATATGGTGTACAAATAAAGATATTACAATTGCCTGAATACCATGTGTTACAAGGGATACAAACATTGGAGCAGGATAAAAGAGCATATCTCCAAGGAATGATCCAACACTAGCTGCAACAAAAGCGTATCCGGGACTAAGTAATATTGCAGCTGTGCAGATGACTATATCGCATAAATAGAGGTGCCCGCCTGGAACGGGAATTCCAAAAGAACTAAGGACAATAGTTAAGGCCATGAACATAGCTGTGAAAGTCATGTTCTTAAGTGAATCATTACTACGTGGATGTGAATTTGTGAAATTGTTTGTTGTGTTTTCCATATCAGTAATCCTCTCAAAGGTTTTTTCTTATACTACTTCAAGAGTGGTATTGTAAAAATGTCCAATTTAATCTAAATAATTAATACCAGATTAAAAAATCGTCAGTAAGTCTTTTAGAGATGAAAACTCTTTATAAATATACTTTTGAAGCTTTGCATCAGGCTGAGTCTGATCAGGTATCATGATAGTTTTGCATCCTGCATTGTATGCACTCATGATGCCATTTGGAGAATCTTCCACAGCGTATACTTCAGAAGGCTTTTTTCCTACCTGCTCTGCAGCATAGAGATATACATCAGGCGCAGGCTTACCTTTTTCTACCATTGTTGCACAGACCAGTTGGTCAAAATAGTCTACAAGCCCAAGACTTCCAAGATATTTCTGAGTCCTTTCAAGGTCAGTTGCAGTAACTACAGCAAGGCAATGTCCGCGTTTCTTCAACTCTGTAAGAGTCTCCACTGCGTAAGGCTTTAATTCGATACCATTTTTTTCTATGATCTTATTCATAAGCTCCATACGCTTTGCTCTGATCTTGGCGTAAGCCTCAGCATCGTCAAAAAAGCCATTGATGCGATCTATGGCAAAAGGTCTGCCAAGGCTTCTGAGAGAAAGAGCCTGCTCATCTGTCATTGGGTAACCCAGGGCATTTGCAGCCTCAACCCAGCATTTTCTATAATGTTTTTCTGTATCAAGGATTGTTCCGTCCAGATCAAAAAATATTGTTTCAGACATAGTTTGCTCCTATATTGTCGTTAGTAAATACGAAAAGTATATAATAAATCGATTGCATAGTAAATTGTGACCATCGATGATCAGTAGCTTGAATTTTTGATTTAAAATGTCATATTATAATAAAAGATTGAGGTGGAAAAATGTCAAATATAGATAAATCAGTATACGTGGCCACAGGTGCCATTATTACAGGTGATGTAACTATAGCTGAGGATTGCAGCATATGGTATAACGCTGTGATCAGAGGAGATGAATACCCTATCACAATAGGCAGTCGTTCCAACATACAGGACAATGCAGTTGTCCATGTGGGCGCAGGTCATAGCTGCATTATCGGTCAGAATGTGACAGTAGGTCATGGTGCCATAGTGCATGGATGTACCGTAGGAGATGATACCCTGATAGGCATGGGTGCCATCATTTTAAATGGTGCCAGAATCGGTAAGAACTGCATTATAGGAGCAGGTGCATTGGTATCAGAGGGAAAAGAGATCCCAGATGGATCAGTGGTACTTGGAGTTCCAGGCAAGATCGTGCGTCAGGTCAATGAACATGATATGGAATCCCATAGCAAAAATGTTGCACTCTACGTTGAAGAAGGAAGAAAAAACAGACAAAATCCTCCTGTAGAATATAAAAAAATCGGAGATTAATATAATGAATAGCACAAAAGATTTTTCAGGCATCAAGCCATTAGAAAAGAGAGTATATCTGTCATCACCAACAATGCATGGGGATGAGATGAAATATATCCAGGAAGCATATGATACCAACTGGATGACAACAGCAGGTACGAATATTACTGAAATAGAAAAGCAGGCAGCAGCTTATGTTGGCTGTAAGTATGCTGTGGCACTGTCAGCAGGAACAGCAGCGCTCCACCTTGCTACCAAGCTTGCAGGTGAGAAGCTTTATGGTATGGCAAAACCAAATCAGGGAACACTTCAGGGACATAAGGTATTCTGCTCAGATATGACTTTTGATGCATCTGTCAATCCTGTTGCATATGAAGACGGTGAAGCAGTATTTATCGATACAGAGCGTGATACCTGGAATATGGATCCGGTTGCTCTTGAAAAAGCATTTGAGATATATCCTGATGTTAAGCTTGTTATAGTTGCGCACCTTTATGGTACTCCGGGCAAGATTGATGAGATCAAGGCTGTTTGTGATAAGCATGGAGCACTTATTGTTGAAGATGCTGCAGAGTCTTTTGGAGCAACCTACAAAGGCAGACAGACAGGAACTTTCGGAGATTACAATGCAATTTCCTTTAATGGCAATAAGATAATTACAGGTTCTTCAGGCGGAATGTTCCTGACAGATTCACTTAAGGACGCTGACAAGGTCAGAAAGTGGTCAACACAGTCCAGAGAAGATGCTCCGTGGTATCAACATGAGGAGATTGGATATAATTACAGAATGTCCAATGTCATAGCTGGAGTGATCCGTGGTCAGCTCCCATATCTTGAAACTCATATTGCTCAGAAGAAAGCAATTTACGAAAGATATAAGGAAGGCTTAAAAGATCTTCCTGTTACAATGAATCCTTTTGATGAGACAAACAGTCAGCCAAATTACTGGCTCAGCTGTCTTCTTATTGATAAGGACGCAATGTGCCAGACAGTAAGGGGCGAGAATAAGCCACTTTATATCAGTGAAAAAGGTAAGAGCTGTCCAACGGAGATCCTTGAGGCAATTTCAGCCTTCAACGCCGAAGGTCGCCCTATCTGGAAACCTATGCACATGCAGCCAATTTATCGCATGAACAGCTTTATCACTGCATCAGGAAATGGCAGAGCTCAGAGTAATGCTTACATCGATGAAGGAGAAGCAGTTGATGTCGGAGCAGATATTTTTGAAAGAGGACTGTGCCTTCCAAGTGATAACAAGATGACACCGGAGCAACAGGATGTGATCATCGAGGTTATCCATAGATGTTTCCAATAAAAAATAAACCAGTTTAATTCAAAAATTTTGACCAATTAACACACCTATGTTATATTACATAGGTGTGTTTTTTAAATAAAATATGTATTATATTTTATTATGTCAACAGCGCGATAAGCGCATAGTTACTTGAAAACAACAGAGGGAAGTTTTTTTAAGGAGAGGAAAAAATGAAAAAGTTAACTAGAATTATGACAACTGCAATGGTTGCAGCAACAATGGTAATGTCAACAGCATGCTCAGGAGCAAACTCAGGAATTCAGGAAGCAGATACAACAACATCTGCAGCAACAGTTGAGGCTTCTACAGAGTCAGTTGTTGAAGCTACAGTTGAAGCAACAACAGAAGCAACTGAGGAAGCTACAGAAGAGTCATCAGAGGCAGCTACAGAAGCATCTTCAGAGGATGCGGCAGATGCTGAGTCTTCAGAAGAAGCTAAAGCATATGAGAGAGGAACAATCGACGGAACTACATACACAAATGAGTCATTTGGTGTTACTGTAGATCTTCCATCTAATTGGGTATTCCTTTCAGATGATGATATCGCAACACTTACAGGTGTGAGCAAGGATATGTTTGATAATGAAACATTATCAAAGGCACTTGATGAAGTATCTTCACTTATCGATATGTATGCAGTAGATGGCAACTCAGGTGCAGATAACGTAAACCTTACAGTTGAAAAGAAGTCAATCCTTACAAAGGGTCTTGATGCACAGGGTTATGTAGATGCTGCAAAGGCTACAACAAAGATCACTCTTGAAGCATCAGGTTTTGAAAACGTTGAGATCGAATCTTCAACAGTAGAGACAGCAAATGGTGAGATTCCTTGTCTTAAGGCACACTCAGTATTTGGTGGTCAGGAAATCTACCAGGTAATCGGTGTATACAGTATCGGCGATTATTTCGTATCTGTTACATCTACAGTTTATGGTTCTGACACAGCAGCTGATGTATTCCAGTATGTTTCTTGCGAAGAATAATTGGTAGTATAAAAAGATAAAAGAAATCCTGCATTATCTTAAATTGGTAATGCAGGATTTTTTTATCATTTACTAAATCAGAAATGTCCGTGACTTCCGCCGTGAGTTGTTCCGGAACTGGAAATATGTGTTGAGGAACCACCTCCGCCGCTACGGCTTTCTTTTGGTATAGCAACCCTTTTCACATGGTGGCTTAAATAAATATCCTGGTTAGTGGATAATGCAAGTTTTCCTTGCTTGTACTTATCAGCACCCTTTTGGAATGCGATATTATTAAGTGACATAATGTTGGCTGATAAAGGTACCAGTGGGATTATGAGTGCTGCCACAAGAATCACCAGATACATGATCAGATCACTTTTTCTTAAATTAGAATCCCCAATAAAGGAATTATTGTAGGAAAGAGCAATTGATCTTGAACTTGTAGCAAACTTCTTAAATGCATAGTAATATTCGTTGTAGCTGAGCTCTTCAAGAACTGGATCCATCATATCTTCCTGGGTGCTGTCTGTAAAAGCTTCGATGGCAGCGCCGCAAGTACTTAGAGCATAACTTCTGTCGTCCATGCTAAGGACCAGTAGGATACCGCTTCTGTCTGAGCCATAACCGATACCGTTATAATCGTAGTAATCATCTGCAAAAGCTTCTATAGAGTATGTATCTCTCTCAGATACAGTCAGGATACATATATCCATCTGAACTTCTTCACTATAGGAATCAAGCATATCAAGCAATTCAGCTTCTTCTTCACTGCTTAATAGATCTGCATCGTCCACCAGCCTTTCCACTTGTCTTGAGGAAGGAATTGTTCTTCCTGAACCTGATGAAGCAAGAGCAGTTATAGGAAGGACCATGCCACAGGCTATAAATAGTGCCAATGCAATCAGGATGGTCTTTAAGGATTTTTTTACATAAATCATTTCTGCTGCTACCTCCTTAAAGTTTTGGGAGTGCCAGGAGTGCAATGATTACTATCGCAATGAGAACCATTATCCCAGCCCATTTCAAGTAATATCTAAAAGCCAATCCCTTATCCAGAGGAAGTCTTCCTACAAAAGCACCGGTCTGACCATTTACAGCAAATAAGAAGTGCTCGTCTCTCCAGGTAGTTGATAATAACCATACAGGATAAAGAGCGTATTTCGTATTCATGCTTGTAATGTTGATATTCTTGGATTTAGATACAACACTACTATAGCCTTTTACGCTTTCGCGAATATCCTTATCGATTGTCTCTGATATTCGCTGTTTTATACGATCCCTGGTTGCTGACTGTTCTACATCATATCTGTTTGCAATAAAACCGGCCATAAATCCCATATTGAATGGTTTTGCTTCTTTGAAATCAAAAGGTTCCAAGGATTCCATCATATCATCAGGCATTTCCTTTGAAGCATCCACCGGTATGTTGGCAAAACTCTCTGATCCGGAGCGATGTACATCATAGTAACTGGTATCAGTATAATGGTAATCCCGGTCTGACCAGGTCTTGACTTTAGTGCAGGAGTAGCTTGCATCTTCGGAGATTGAAGAATTATATATCCAGTACGGCACATATAATCCCTTCATTTCATCAATATGATTTTCTGCAAAAAATACCTTTGGAAGGATCTTCTTTTTCTTTAAATAGTTTTTATAGGATTCCTTTGCAGCTTCTTTTGAGATTTTGAAAGGAATGATATAGTCAGGCCTTAAGTCACCTTCAAATTTTTCTTTCATGACAACATTGTTGTTGCAGAAAGGACAAGCGGTGGAGCCAAGGGTCTCATCACCGATGATCTCACCGCCACAAGACTGGCAGGTATATACATACATTCCTGCAGTTTCACCATCCTGCCAGCTATTCTGCGCATTTTCAGTATGTGCGCTCTCTTCCTTTGGCTTATGTGGAGCCTGATAGTCTTCTACAGCTATTTCAGTATCACAAAATGGACACTTCAACTTCTGCAGAGTGGCTGAGAACTCCATATATCCACCACAGGAAGGACATTCATATTCTTGTAAAGCCATATGTTTTTTCCCTTAAACTAAGGGTTGTCACACTGACTCATTTCCAAATGCAACAACCCCATAAATGTTAATTTAGTATTTGCACGTGCATAAAATGCGTTATTTATTCGTCAAGCTCTTGGCTTACCGCAGTTAGTGCAGAAGTTACCTGTATTTACTGCACCACATGAGCATGTCCAATTTGCAGGCTGAGGTCTCTGCTTACCGCAGTTAGGACAGAAGTTGCCTGTATTAACATTACCGCAAGCGCATGTCCAGCTACCAGCGATCTGTGGCTGTGCCTGAGGCTGCATCTGAGGAGCTGCCTGAGCCTGCTGGTTCATTGCAAAGAGATTCTGGGCGTTTACGCCACCTGCCTGCTGAGCCATGTTCATTCCAGCAAAAGCCATCATTGGGCCAGCACTCTCATTTTTTGCAGCTGACTGCATTGCTTCTGCCTGTGCATTAACAAGAGTTGCAGCAGCCATTCCAGGATCACGGTACATAGCAGTCTTCTGAGCCTGCTTGATCATCTGCTCATCTTCTTCAGAAGCATCAACAGAGTTGATTCCTACTGTACTGATCTTAAGACCGTATTTCTCGCCCCACTTAGATGAAAGGACTTCATTAAGAGCATCTGCCAGTTCAACAGTATGACCTGGAAGAGAACTATAACGGATACCCATATCTGAAATCTTCGCAAATGCTGGCTGAAGAGCTGTAAGCATTTCTGATTTCAGCTGAGATTCGATCTGAGATTTATGATAATCAGTTGTTACATTGCCACAGATATTTTTGTAGAAAAGGATAGGATCTACGATCTTGTAGCTGTATTCACCATGACAACGGATCTCGATATCAACATCAAGACCGATGTTTCTGTCTACAACTCTGAATGGAACTGGATTAGGTGTTCCATACTTGTTGCCGATGATATCCTTTGTATTGAAATAATATATTCTCTGGTCATTTGCAGCGCTTCCGCCAAAGCCAAGGCGCTTTACAAATGTCTTAAAGCTTTCTGAAATAGTTGTTCCGAGGTCACCATAGAAGATAGATGGTTCAGAGGAAGTATCATATACAAATTCACCTGCCTCTGCACATACTTCAGCAATTGCACCCTGTTCAACGACGATCATACACTGACCTTCATTAACTGCAATGATAGATCCGTTTGTAATGATATTGTCGTTTCCTTTAGTATTAGAGCTGCCTCTGCCAGTACGTTTCTGGCCCTTTTTGACCAAAACATCATTTCCTAAAGAATCACAATAAAAATAGTCACGCCACTGATCAGCAAGAACGCTGCCGCCAGCTACGAGAGCTGCCTGAATAAGTCCCATAATATTCCCCTTTCTAAGAACAAAATAGTTTTCATAAATAATATAATATCATAAATCCGCTTTTAAAAGGCAGAAATAAAGGAAATAAATGGTATAATAAGGGTGATAAAAGAGTATTTTTTTGAGGACTGATTTTTGAGAAAAATAGTAGTTGTTTTTCAATTTAATGATGGCAGGCAAAAAATAGTCGAGACTGTCAAAGGCAAGAAACTGACGGCTCTTTTGGAAGAACATGACATATATGTGGATAAGCCTTGCTCCGGACTTGGACATTGTGGAAAATGCAGAGTGCGCTTTTACTCAGGAGAGACTGCACCTACAGATTCAGACAGGCGCTATATTACAGGACAGGAGCTTGATGAAGGCTATAGACTGGCCTGCAGAGTAGTGCTGAAAGAAGACTGTGTCATAGAACTGCCAGCGCAGCTGTCTATGGACGAAGATATGGATATCGTTGAAGCTGACGAGGACATGGATCTTCATGAATTTGACCTAAGTGGTGTATATGGCATTGGGCTTGATATAGGTACTACAACCCTTGCTGCAGCACTAGTCAGATTGGATCAAGGCGATTATAATATAATATCTCAAAGTTCATGTGTAAACCATCAAAGAAAATATGGCGCTGATGTTATTTCTAGGATACAATCAGCTATAGATGGAAAAGGAAGAGAAATGAGAGAGAGTATCCTAAGGGATATTCAAAGCCTTTTTACGACTCTTATAATGGAAACTGACTGCTCAGCGGCTGTGGTAGAAGACAGGATCAAAACTGTTACCATAGCCGGCAACACAACTATGCTCCATATACTTATGGGGTATCCTTGTGATGGACTTGGCAGTTTTCCATATAATCCTCACAATCTGGATCCTGTATGTAGCATGGCATGCTTTGTTTTGCCGGGGGTGACTGCTATCAGGGAACAGACCAAGGTGACAGTGCTACCGGGAATATCAGCCTTTGTAGGTGCGGATATTTTGTCGGGGCTCTATGCTCTGGGATTTGATGAGATTCCTCCGGGACAGTACGGTTTTATGCTGGATCTCGGCACCAACGGAGAGATGGCGGTTGGCAATCGTAATCATCTGTATGTTGCGTCAACAGCGGCCGGACCGGTATTTGAAGGCGGCTCTATCAGTCGAGGGTGCCCTAGTGTGACCGGTGCGATCTGCCATGTGACTATAGAACATGACAAACCAATAGTTGAGACTATCGGTGGGGAAAAAGCAGTTGGTATCTGTGGTACAGGCGTACTTGAAACTGTTTCGCAGCTTCGGGTAAACGGGATCATTGATGAGACTGGACTTTTAAGAGAAGAATATTTTGATAAGGGGTATTGTCTTACAAGAGACAATTATGGTAAATCTCTCTTTTTTACACAGTCGGATGTGCGACAGGTTCAGCTTGCCAAGGCTGCAATTAAAGCGGGAATTGATATGCTGCTAAAAGAAAGCGGACTTGGTGACAGGGATAAAGTAGATAAGATTGCCAAAATATACATCGCAGGTGGATTTGGTTACAGGATCAGAAAAGACAGTCTTTATCACTTAAATATGTTGCCTGAGAGCTTTATAGATAAGATTGAATCGCCTGGTAATACGTCATTACTGGGGACTCTTAAATATATGGTAAATGAATTTAAAGAACCAGATAGTGGAAGAGAATGCTTTGATATTCTTATCCGAGCTTCAAGGGAAGTCGAACTTGCAACAGATGAGAGCTTTGGCGGAGCTTATTATGACGCTATAAATTTTTAATGGAGTTGGAAACTATAGTTTCCGGTGAAGAAAGTGGACAACAAATTAACATCTAAATTTCAAGATGAAAAAAAGAGAGTTTATGGAAAGCTGAGTGAAGAATGGAGCAGGATCATTGGTATGCTCATTGGTACACTGCTGTACTCTGCAGGTATCAATCTTTTTGTAGTACCAATGGGACTTTATACTGGCGGACTCATGGGTATCTGCCAGCTTATACGTACTATTCTTGTTTCAATGCTCGGACTTTCATTTGGTTCAATAGATATCGCAGGTATCATTTATTATATCCTGAATGTACCGCTGTTTCTCATGGCAAGGAAAAGACTTGGTAGATTATACCTGATCAAGACTATCATGTGCGTTACAAGCGTTACTATACTCCTGATGCTTATACCTATTCCTGCAACACCTCTTTTGGATGACACACTTGCATCTTGCGTAATTGCAGGTATCATCTGCGGTGGCGGTATCGGTCTTACCCTTATGATGGGCGCCAGTGATGGTGGTATGGATATCGTAGGCGTGCTGATCGTTCAGTGGAAACACAACTTTAGCGTTGGCAAGGCCAACCTGGCAGTTAACTTTATGTTATATGCGATATGTCTGTTCATGTTTAACATCCAGACAGTTATTTATTCTCTTATATATGCATCTGTCAGTGCTTTTTCAGTTGATAAGGTACATGCACAGAACATCGACGTTGCAGTTACAGTTATTACAAAAGGCGACTGTAAAGAACTGGAACGTGAGGTATTTACAGAACTTGGACGAGGCATTACCAAGTGGGAGTCAAGAGGAGCATACACAGATGAGAAATCGGAAGTGTTGTTCATTCTGGTAAATAAGTACGAAGTGACTCATTTAAAGCGTATCATCAACAGATATGACAAGCAGGCATTTATTGTTAGTAACTCTGGAGTTAATGTATCCGGTAACTATCATAAACATCTGAATTAAATAATGTGAGTCACTGGGGACGTATCAGATTGACTCATTGTGCACAATGAGTCAATCTGATACGTCCCCGGTGACTCTTTTTTCATACCCGGAAATCTAAAAAAAAAATAAATTGAACGCGATTGATTTTACAAAATCCAAAATCTATAATAGGATATAATATGATCAAAAAATAAGTAGGAATAGCAAATATGGATAATAATTTAAATAATAATTCCGGCAATAACGGAAATAACGACAGAAATAATAACAATAATCCTAAAAGACAAAACGTCTTTTTACTGCTGATCGCAGCTCTTATTACAATGCTGTGCATGACATATTTCATGCGCACCATGACTCAGAGTGATTCTCAGGAAATTACTTATAATGAGTTTATTGAGATGCTTGAAGATGGCAAGGTGTCCAAGATCGTTATTGAATCAGACAGGATAGCGATCACACCTGCAGAGCAGAAGAGTGATACAGAAAACACAACAGTCACAGGAGTTACAGGCACTTATTCATCTTCTTCAAGGATAACTTATTACACAGGAATCGCAGAGAGCTACGAAACACTCACTCAGAGAGTTCTTGAGTATAACAGCAAGCTGGAAGATGGACAGGCAGAAATAAGCGTATCCAGTGAGATACCTGATAATTCAGGTGTTATCATGTCACTTATCCTGTACTACGTACTTCCTATAGCTCTTATCTGGGTATTGCTGTCATTCCTTTCAAGACGTATCTCCAAGAATATGGGACCTCTTGGAATGAGCCGCAGCAATGCAAAAGTATATGTACAGAAGGAAACAGGCGTAACCTTTAAAGATGTTGCCGGTGAAGACGAAGCTAAGGAATCACTTCAGGAAGTAGTTGATTTCCTTCATAACCCTGGCAAATATGCCAAGATCGGTGCTAAGCTTCCAAAGGGTGCTCTTTTAGTAGGACCTCCAGGAACGGGTAAAACACTTCTTGCCAAGGCAGTAGCCGGAGAAGCACATGTACCATTCTTTTCACTTGCAGGTTCTGATTTTGTAGAGATGTATGTTGGTCTTGGTGCCAGCCGAGTAAGAGATCTTTTCAAGGAAGCCAATAAAAATGCTCCTTGTATCATATTTATTGATGAAATAGATGCCATTGGTAGAAGCCGTAGTTCAAGAGTAGGCGGCAATGACGAGCAGGAACAGACACTTAACCAGCTCCTTTCAGAGATGGATGGTTTCGATTCCTCCAAGGGTGTACTTCTTCTTGGTGCTACTAACAGACCTGAGATTCTTGATAAGGCACTTCTCAGACCTGGACGTTTTGACAGACGTATCATTGTTGATAAGCCTGATCTCAAGGGTAGAGAAGAAATCCTTAAAGTCCATGCCAAAGATGTAAAGATGGATGAGACTGTTGATCTTAAGGGCGTTGCACTTGCTACAAGCGGTGCAGTTGGTTCAGACCTTGCCAATATGATCAATGAAGCAGCTATTAACGCAGTTAAAGCAAAACGTGAGTATGTATCTCAGCAGGATCTTATGGAAGCTGTTGAGCAGGTACTTGTTGGTAAAGAGAAAAAAGATCGTATCCTTAGTAAAGAGGAGCGTAAGCTTGTATCTTATCATGAAGTTGGACATGCTCTTGTCAGTGCAGTTCAGAAAAATACAGAGCCTGTACAGAAGATCACTATCGTTCCTAGAACAATGGGCGCTCTTGGATATGTTATGCAGGTTCCTGAAGATGAGAAATATCTCAGGACTAAGAATGAGCTCCATGATGATATCGTTGTAGCTCTTGGTGGACGTGCTGCAGAGGAAGTTGTATTTAATACAGTAACTACCGGTGCTGAAAATGATATTGAAAAAGCTACAGCCACTGCTCGTGCCATGGTTACAATGTACGGTATGAGTGATAAATTTGGACTGATGCAGCTGGAGTCTGTAGAAAACAGATATCTTGATGGCCGCAGACAGCTCAATTGCAGTGATGAAACAGCAACTCAGATCGATATGGAAGTAATGAAGATACTGAGCGAATGTTATGAGGAAGCTAAAAATATCATTGAAAGTCACCTTGAAGCAATGGATAAACTTGCAAAGCACCTTATTGAAAAAGAAACAATCACCGGTAAGGAGTTTATGCAGATCTATCGTGAGGTAGAGAATATTCCTGAGCCTACTGAAGAGGAGATCAAGGCAAGATCTGCCAGGATCGTTGCCAAGAGACCGGAGGCAGCAGCTATCGGTGAAGACATTCCTACAAGAGACGAGATCCAGAAGGCAGAAGATACCAATACAGCTAGTGAAGCTGATACATCTGATAACAAGGTAGATGGAGATTTTACTACATCAAACAGCGTTTACTATGATTCTTCTGATTGCTACAAAAAAGCTGAAGACAGCTCTTCAGTATCTGGAAGAAATTTTGATGTCCAGGTTAGCGATGATACTGTAAATCACAATACAGAAGCTAAAGAAGAGACACCTGTTACAGGCGGCGGAAGATTTTCACATGTAGCAGATGATTTTGACAAAAAGAATTGATTTTAAAGAAATTACGGGGTTGTTGTATTTAGGAAAATAAGCTCTAAATGCAACAACCCCATCTCATAGGTAAAAATGGCACAAGAAAAGTTTAATGTACAGGAAGAATTGAAAAAGCTGCCAAATCAGCCTGGCGTTTATATAATGCGTGACAGCAATGACACTATAATGTACGTAGGAAAGGCAGTAAACCTGCATAACAGGGTAAGGTCATATTTCCGCAAGATAGTAGGCCGAGGACCTCAAATTGATATGATGGTCAAGCAGATAGCCAGATTTGAGTATATTGTCACAGACTCTGAGCTTGAAGCACTGGTATTGGAGAACAATCTTATCAAAGAGAACAGCCCCCGCTATAACACAATGTTAAAGGATGATAAGACCTATCCTTATATCAAGGTTACTGTAAACGAAGATTTTCCAAGGATCCTTTTTTCACGACTTATGAAAAAGGACAAGGCAAAATATTTCGGTCCTTTTACCAGCGCTGCAGCAGTAAAAGATACCATAGAACTGATAAATAAGCTCTATGGACTAAGAACCTGCAACAGAGTATTACCAAGGGACATTGGGATGGACAGACCATGTCTGAACTATCACATGAAGAGATGCTGTGGGCCTTGCACTGGTGATGTTTCCAAGGAAGAATACAGAGAACGTATCGACAAAGCCCTTGAGTTCCTGGGCGGAAACTACGGACTTATAATTGATGATCTCACAGCCAAGATGGAAAAAGCCTCTGATGAGATGGAATTTGAGCAGGCTGCTCATTATAGGGATCTGTTAAATAGCGTCAAGATGGTGGCTCAGAAACAGAAAATGACAGACTCAGCTATGGAAGATAAAGATATCGTGGCTATTGCGGCAGATGATAAGGATGCAGTTGTTCAGGTATTTTTTGTACGAGATGGAAGACTCATCGGAAGAGAGCATTTCTACATGACCCACGTGTCTGATAATCCCAAGGCAGAGATACTTGGTAATTTTGTAAAACAGTTTTATGCAGGAACACCATTTATTCCGAGAGAACTGATGCTTCCTGAGGAGATAGAAGACAGTGAGATCATTGAAAAATGGCTGACTCAGAGAAAGGGCAGCAGAGTATACATTACAGTACCTAAGCTTGGACAAAAGGAAAAGCTTATGGAACTGGCAGCTCAGAATGCTGAACTGGTCCTTAGCAAAGATAAAGAGAGGCTTAAACGCGAGGAAGGCAGGACCATAGGAGCGGTAAAAGAAATTGAAAATCTCCTTGGAATGAAAGGCCTGAATCGAATGGAAGCCTATGATATATCCAATATCAGCGGATTTGCCAATGTTGGTTCCATGGTAGTTTATGAAAAGGGAAAGCCTAAAAAGAGCGATTATAGAAAGTTTAGGATCAAATCAGTATCAGGACCTGATGACTACGCCTGCATGCATGAAGTTCTTACCAGAAGGCTCATGCATGGATTGGAAGAGAGGCATGACCTTGAGGTACGAGAGATAGATGCTCAGTACGGCAGTTTTACCAAGTTCCCTGATCTCATACTCATGGATGGTGGTCGAGGACAGGTCAATATAGCGCTTCAGGTGCTGGACGAGCTTGGAATATATATTCCTGTCTGCGGTATGGTCAAGGACGACAACCACAGGACAAGAGGGCTGTATTTCAACAATGTTGAAATACCTATCGATAAGGATTCAGAAGGCTTTAAGCTCATCACAAGGATACAGGATGAAGCTCATAGATTTGCTATTGAATTTCACAGATCCTTAAGGAGCAAGGCTCAGGTAAAATCTTCATTGGATGATATCCCTGGCATTGGTCCTGCAAGAAGAAAAGCTCTGATGAAACATTTTAAATCCATAGAAGATATAAGAAATGCAGATGTGGAAACTCTTATGGAGGTTCCTGAAATACCAGCCAGTCAGGCAAAAGTAATTTATGATTTTTTTCATCAGGAAGATATGCTAAACTAGTACTGTTTAAAGCAAAAAACTATATACGGAGGCGCGTATGTCTAGTGTAAGTATGAAACGTATTATTGAGAAGATGGGGCTTCAAAATCTTACTCCAGAGGTGGATATCAGCAAGGTTAGAATATTACAGCCTGATATTAACAGACCAGCTCTGCAGTTGGCAGGTTATTTTGAGCACTTTGAGGCTACAAGATTGCAGATAATCGGTTTTGTAGAATATACCTACATGCAATCTATGGATGATGACAAAAAGAAGGAAATGTACAGACAGTTCCTGTCATTTGATATTCCGGGCGTAGTATTTTGTAGAGAACTTGTTCCGGATCCTATTTTCATCAAAATGGCTATTGAAGAAAAAGTTCCGGTACTTATGACTAAAAAGTCGACATCAGCTTTTATGGCTGAAATTATCAGATGGCTTAATGTTAAGCTTGCGCCATGTATTTCAATCCATGGCGTTTTAGTTGATGTATATGGTGTAGGCGTTCTTATAACAGGTGAAAGTGGAATCGGTAAATCAGAGGCTGCACTTGAGCTTATCAAGCGTGGACACAGACTTATTTCTGATGATGTTGTTGAGATCAGAAAAGTCAGTGATGAAACACTTATAGGTACTGCTCCTGATATTACTAAGCACCTTATCGAGCTTAGAGGTATCGGTATCATCGATGTTAAGACATTGTTCGGTGTGTCCAGCGTTATGGATACAGGCAATATTGACCTTGTAATTGAACTTGAAGACTGGGATAAGGATAAGGAATATGACAGACTCGGTCTTGAAGAAGAATATACAGAATATCTTGGAAATAAGGTAGTATGTCACAGGATCCCAATTCGTCCTGGACGTAACCTTGCAGTTATCTGTGAGTCTGCAGCTGTTAACCACAGACAGAAGCTCATGGGATATAATGCTGCCCAGGAATTATATAACCGTGTTCAGAACTCTATCGCACAGCGCATGAACGCAAGTGATGAGGATGATGAAGACTGAAACTGAGAGGATGGCGACTCTCGGTTTGTAATAAATATTTTTTAGAGGTGAATAGGTATGTTTAAGTATGTTTTTGGCGTAGACCTTGGAGGAACTACTGTAAAGATAGGTCTTTTGACAACAAGTGGTGAAAAAGTCGATGTATGGGAAATCCCTACTCGTACAGAGCAGAATGGTAAGTACATCCTTGGTGATATAGCTAAGTCTGTAAGAGCCAAAATGGAAGAGAAGGGTATCACTGACTCAGAAGTTATGGGCGTCGGAATAGGTGCACCAGGTCCTGTTGATTCAAAAGGCGTTATATATAATGCTGTTAATCTTGGATGGGGCAAGTTCAATCTTGAAGAAGAGCTTCATTCTATCGTAAAGCTTCCAGTTAAAGCCGGTAATGATGCCAATGTAGCAGCTTACGGTGAAGCATGGAAGGGTGGCGGAAAAGGCTACAGCAACATGCTCCTTGCTACACTTGGAACAGGTGTAGGTGGAGGAATCATTATTGATGGTAAACTCTTAAATGGCGCAACAGGCGCAGGCGGAGAGATCGGACATATCCACATTGAAGATGAAGAAGAAGATACATGCGGATGTGGCAATCATGGATGCTTTGAGCAGTATGCCAGTGCAACAGGTGCAGTAAGACTTGCTAAGAGAGAACTCGTTGCTTCCAACGAAGACAGCGTACTCAGATCAGAAAATGATCTTACATGTAAGCTGATCTTTGACGCAGCAAAAGCAGGTGATGCACTTGCCAAGAGAGTAATTGAGAAATATGGCTATTACCTTGGAAAAGGCCTTGCAGCAGTTGCATCAGTTACTAATCCAGAAGTTATCGTACTTGGTGGTGGAGTTTCAAAGTGCGGAGAGATCCTCTTTGATCTGCTCAGACCTTCATACGAAAAATATGTATTCCCAGGTTCAGCTAATGTAAAGTTTGCTCTTGCAGAGCTTGGAAATGATGCCGGCATCTTTGGTGCAGCAAGAATGCTTATTGATAAAGACTGATCATTACAAAGAAAAGTAGGTTCTTAGATTGAACGAGTATATTTTAAAGCAGCTTGGCAGCGTTGTTTCAACTGAAAATATATATCCTGATGAAAAAATGGATAAGCACACAACCTTTAGAACAGGCGGAAAAGCAGACTGCTATATCAAAGTCAGCAGCCAGAAAGAGTTATGTGACCTTATAAAGCTCCTAAAGACAATGGAAAGAGAATACTATATCGTTGGAAATGGTAGTAATCTCCTTGTCTCAGATGAGGGATATAAAGGCATCATAATCTCAATGCTTGGTTCAATGTCTGATATAAGCGTTGATGGCGACTTGATATATGCTCAGGCAGGTGCTCTTAACAGCCAGGTAGCCAGAGTTGCCAAGGCTAATAGTCTTACAGGACTTGAATTTGCAGCTGGTATCCCTGGAACCGTTGGCGGAGCAATGATAATGAATGCCGGTGCTTATGATGGCGAAATGGCAGGAGTTGTAAAGTCTGTTGATATATTAAATAAAAACGGTGAAGTGATGACACTTACTAACAGCGAAATGGATTTTGGCTATAGGCACAGTGCCATCAAAAACTCTGGACACATCGTTCTTGGAGCCTCTTTCAAGCTTCAAAAAGGCGATGTTGCCAGCATTGAAGCCAAGATGCAGGATTTTGCAAGCCGCAGAAGAGAAAAACAGCCTCTAGAATATCCTAGTGCAGGCTCTACTTTTAAGAGACCTGAGGGATTATTTGCAGGAAAGCTCATACAAGATGCAGGTCTTAAAGGATATACCGTTGGAGGTGCTCAGGTTTCTGAGAAACACGCAGGCTTTGTCATAAATAAAGGCAATGCCACATCTTCAGATGTATACAGGCTGATAAAGGATGTTCAGGCCAAAGTCCTGGAAACTTCCGGTGTAGAACTTGAACCGGAAGTTATCATGCTTGGAAAATTTTAATTCTTTTTAGGAGCAGAAATGAGATTTGTTATTGTAACCGGAATGAGCGGAGCAGGAAAATCTACCGCAATACACATGCTTGAGGATGCAGGATATTATTGTGTTGATAACCTGCCACTTTCCCTCATTGAGAAATTTGCAGAATTGACTACTGCACCTGACAACGAGATATCTCAGGTTGCACTGGGACTTGATGTCAGAGGCGGACAGAAATTTGAAGAAGTAGTTGATGTAGTAGATTCCCTCAAAGAAAAAGGCTATCCGGTTGAAATCTTATACATGGATGCTTCTGATGCAGTACTTATCAAGCGTTACAAAGAAAGTAGACGTTTACACCCACTGGCTCAGGGCGGAAGAGTTGAGGATGGTATCAAACGTGAAAAAGAGATCCTGAAAGGGATCAAGAAAAAAGCGGATTATGTTATCGATACATCCCAGCTTCTCACCAGAGAGTTCAGAATTGAGCTTGATAAGATATTCGTTGAAAATGCTGAATATAACAGCCTTATGATAACCGTGTTATCTTTTGGCTTCAAATATGGTATACCTTCTGATGCAGACCTTGTTTTTGATGTCAGATTTTTGCCAAATCCATTTTATATTGAAGAACTTAAGCACCAGACAGGTAATGACAAGCCTGTTCAGGATTATGTAAAGAGTTTTCCTGAGTGTGGCAAGTTCGTGGACAAGCTGGAAGATATGTTACGTTTCCTGATACCTGGATATATTCAGGAAGGTAAATATCAGCTGGTAGTAGCGATCGGATGTACCGGTGGCCAGCATAGAAGCGTTACTATAGCTAATGAGCTATATGAAAGAATGAAGAACGGCGGCAATTACGGTATAAAGATTGCCCATAGAGATGTAAAACAGGCTAAGTAAATATATTCGAAAAGGAATAGGGTAAGCTTATGTCTTTTTCAGCAGAGGTAAAAGAGGAGCTTTTAGGGCATTTGTCAGGTGCGAGACACTGTCAGCTGGCGGGTCTTGCAGCAATAGTCTCAGCAATTGGTCATATAGAGCAGGGTGATGATGGCAAAATGCAGCTATATATGCGCTCTGACAACGTTTCGCTCATTAGAAAGTTCTTTACAATATTACGAAAAGCATTTAAGATAGAAAATGATATTCTGGCTAGCAATATACAGATTCATGTTAGCGGCCGATTATATAAACTGGTAATGGACAATGACGAAGATATACGAAATCTTTTGTTGGCCATACATATGTTAGACTCTGAGGGCAATCCCATAAAACCGGAAGATGGTATAGATACGCTTATTACCAAGAATGCATGTTGCAAGAGAGCATTCCTTAGAGATTCCTTTATTGCAGTAGGCTCTATGAGCGATCCCAATAAATCTTATCATCTGGAGTATGTATGTGATAGCCAAAAGCAGGCTGATCAGATCAAAGAAATGATTGAAAGCTTTGATATAGAAGCCAAGATCATTCAGAGAAAAAAGTACCATGTAGTTTATATAAAAGAGGGCTCAGAGATTGTTGATCTCTTAAATATCATGGAAGCACCTCTTAGTCTTATGAACATGGAGAATATGCGTATTGTAAAAGAGGTACGCAATTCTATAAACAGACGTGTTAATTGCGAAGCTGCCAATATTACCAAAACAGTCAACGCAGCATCAAAACAGACTGAAGATATATTGTATATACAACAGCATTATGGATTTAACAATCTGCCTCAGGGGCTTAGAGAAATAGCAGAGGTCAGACTTGAGCATCCTGATGCTACATTACAAGAACTAGGTCAATACCTGGATCCTCCAGTTGGTAAATCTGGTGCCAATCATAGATTAAAAAAGCTTCATGAGTTGGCAGACAGGATCAGGTCCTAGAGGAGAGGAGTTATTATGATAACAAAATCTATCGAAATCAAACTTCCAAACGGATTAGATGCTCGCCCTGTAGCAGAACTTGTTCAGCTTGCCAGCAAGTATGACAGTGTAGTTCACATTGAAGCACAATCCAAAAAAGTTAATGCCAAGAGCATTATGGGTATGATGACACTCAATATTGGAGCAGGTGAAGCAGTGACAGTTATAGCAGATGGTTCGGATGAGCAGGATGCCCTGAATGACATCGAAAAATATCTGCAAGGTGATTCATCCGCAGTAAATTAAAAATGAGTCACCGGGGACGTATCAGATTGACTCATAAAATATAAAGAAAGTACCAGCCTGGTTATTAAAGATAACTGAGCTGGTACTTTTTTTATAGAATTAGCATAAAAACGACGTTTACAATTTGTTCATAATTAATTAAAAGATTAGTTACTTCAAATCATGGTTTGTACATTTCTGTTTTGTATACTAAAATTGTCAGATGAGATAAGACACACTACCAATTAAAAAACTTTTTCATAATATGCCAAGTAAACATTAGTTTACTTGGCATCCTCCCTTTTTAGGGGTATTTATCAGCACTTCTCTGGCTCTGGATAATCAACGCCAAAAGTCTCAACAGTAACAGTTTCCATAACCTGATCTTCAAGAGGTCTGTCACTATAATCAGTTGCTGTCTCAGCAATCTTATTAACTACGTCCATTCCCTCAATGATCTTACCAAAAGCAGCATAATCACCATCAAGGTGTGGAGCATTTTTGTGCATGATAAAGAACTGTGAACCTGCAGAATCAGGGAACATAGATCTTGCCATAGAAAGAACGCCCTCTGTGTGCTTCAGATCATTTTTGAATCCGTTAGATGAAAACTCACCCTTGATACCATATCCTGGGCCGCCCATACCTGTTCCTTCAGGATCTCCGCCCTGAAGCATGAATCCTTTGATCACACGGTGGAAAATAAGTCCATCATAAAAGTTATGATTGATCAAAGAAATAAAATTATTAACTGTATTAGGAGCAATTTCAGGATAAAGCTCGGCTTTCATTACATCGCCGTTTCTCATTGTAATTGTAACTATTGGATTTTGAGCCATAATTTACCTTCCTCGTTTCTTGGAATATGCATGTTTACTTGTTTTTGACAATTTTTCTGCTTAATCAAAAAAGTGACTAACAGTGCAATTTATTATACAATATACATATTAGATAAGCAATCGAAGGGGCTTTTCGGCTCCGGATGGAGGGCTTTAAGTGCTTAGTAATATATATTTTTGTCTGCTTGAGGATACTGATCAGGCAGGAGGTTTTGACATAATTGCAGAAAAGGTGTCAAAACAAGTGGATAACGCATCAAAATATCTCACCGAATGTGGATATTCCTGTCGTAAGGCGGTTTTTTCACAGGAACAGGTTGATAACGGAGATATTCTATTATCTCTTGATGATGGCAGCAGACCACTTAATATCGGCGAGACATTATTTGTTGTAGATTCAATGATAATTGGGCAGCAGCTGATAAAAAGAGGCTGCTATTGTATAGGCTTTCAGCATGATGGCAATTCACAGGAGAGCTTTAACGGAGTTAAATACGTTTTTCAGGACATAGACATGGTGGAGGAGGATTCCTACGTCAAAGCCTATCAGAGGGCAGCACATCTCCCATGGAAGGTCCTTGAAACAGACAGATGCATTATACGAGAGACTACAGTGGAAGATGTAGATTCTTTTTACAAGATATACTCAGATCCGGAAATGACCAGATACATCGAAGGACTATTTGAAAATCCTGAGGATGAAAAAAGATATACCAAGGACTATATCGATAAAGTCTATGGTCTTATGGGATTTGGAACCTGGACAGTTGTTTTAAAGTCAACAGAGGAAGTGATTGGAAGGGCTGGATTTAGCATTAGGAAAGGCTTTGACGACGTGGAACTTGGATTCTTGATCGCAACTCCTTTCCAGAGACATGGATATGCCTATGAAGTATGCAGCGCCATCATGGACTATGGCCGCGACATATTGCAGTTTGACAAAGTCCAGACTTTTGTAAAAAAAGAAAATGAAGTATCTGTTCATTTGTGCAAAAAGCTAGGGTTCAAAATAGTTGATGAACAGGATATAGAAGAAAACATATATGGTGATGTTTATGGGGGCGAACAGGCAGTTTCGCTGGGCCAGTCCCACTATGGACATTACGTGAGAATGGTATGGAATGCCTGAAGATACGGGCTGCAAATAGTTATGAACAGAGAATTTGGGGCTCTGTTTTTATAAGAAAATGTAAAAGGTAGGTTACAAAACATGGGAGAAAAGAAATACGTACTTGCTCTTGATCAGGGAACAACAAGTTCCAGATGCATTCTTTTTGACAAGAGTGGAAAAATCGTTAGCATGGCTCAGAAGGAGTTTCAGCAGTATTACCCAAAGCCAGGCTGGGTGGAGCACAATCCAAGAGAAATATGGTCATCACAGCTAGCAGTAGCTATAGAGGCAATGGCTACTATAGGCGCAAATGCTGAAGATATAGCAGCTATTGGTATTACCAATCAGCGTGAAACAACGATAGTTTGGGATAAAGAGACTGGAGAACCGGTCTATAACGCAATTGTATGGCAGTGCAGACGAACTGCTGACAGAATAGAGCAGATCAAAAAAGAAGGCTTCGATAAGGTGATCCGCGAGAAGACCGGACTTGTTCCAGATGCCTATTTTTCTGCAACCAAGATAGAATGGATCCTTGATAACGTAGAAGGAGCAAGACAAAAGGCAGAAGAAGGAAAGCTTGCCTTTGGTAACGTTGATTCATGGCTTATCTGGAATCTCACCAAAGGAAAAGTACACGTATCAGATTATACCAACTGCTCAAGGACGATGCTCTTTGATATCCATAAGAGATGCTGGGATGAAGAGCTTCTGGCTAAGTTCCATATTCCTGCTTCCATGCTCCCTAAGGCAATGCCTAGCAGCTGCATCTATGGAATGGCAGATGCGTCTATCCTTGGCGGAGAGATAGCAATTGCCGGTGCTGCCGGAGATCAGCAGGCTGCGTTGTTTGGACAGTGCTGCTTTGATGTAGGTCAGGTTAAAAATACATATGGAACCGGCGGATTTTTGCTTATGAATACAGGCAATAAAGCAATTAGGTCCGAGCATGGACTTCTGACTACAATTGCTGCCAGCGTAACAGATGAGCCCGTGTACGCTCTTGAAGGAAGTGTATTTGTAGCCGGAGCCACTATCCAGTGGCTTAGAGATGAGATGCGCATGATCAAGTCAGCATCCCAGTCTGAAGAATATGCCGATGAAGTATTTGATACAGCAGGAGTATACGTTGTTCCTGCATTTACAGGAATGGGAGCTCCTTACTGGGATCCATATGCAAGAGGAACCATTGTAGGAATTACAAGAGGATGCAAAAAAGAGCATTTCATCAGAGCAACTCTGGAATCAATATGCTACCAGTGTGCTGATGTCATCAAGGCTATGGAAGAAGATGCCGGAGTAGAACTCAAGGAATTAAAGGTAGATGGCGGCGCCAGTGCCAACAATTTCCTTATGAAGTTTCAGGCAAATATATGCAATGCAACAGCATACAGACCAAAGTGTATTGAAACTACAGCTCTTGGTGCTGCTTACCTTGCCGGAATCGCAGTTGGCTATTGGAAGGACATCGAAGATGTCAAAAACAATTGGCAACTTGGAAGGAAGTTCGAGCCGGATATGGATGATGACACTCGAAAAGACCTGCTTAAAGGCTGGAAGAGAGCAGTAAGATGCGCAATAGCATGGAGTGAAGACGAATAAATATAGACTGAGTCACTGGGGACGTATCAAACTGACTCATTGTACACAATGAGTCAATCTGATACGTCCCCAGTGACTCTTTTTTAATGTAAGAATCCGAAAGGCTCTTCATCATGCAAAAAGTGCATCAGCTGATATGCACATTGCATGGCAACTCTTTCTTCCTTGAGGATACGTCTTACTTCATCTCTGTCAGCAATGACAACTTCGATTTCTTCGCTGACTTCATTGAACTTATCAGAAATATTTCCCTCAGAATAACCATAAACAGCGGCTACGGCTTCATCTGTCATTCCGATAGTAGTAAAACGAGGAGCCTCATACATAGGATCAACGTCAATAGGAGTAAAGGTAAGACCTGTTTCCTCGTGCATCTCCCTGATAGCAGCTTCACGATAGTTTTCACCTGCTTCGCAGAGTCCTGCAGGAAGTTCGTATACATATGCATCAATCGGATAGCGATACTGCCTTATGAGGACGACCTTATCTTTTTTCTCTCCATACAAGCTATAGATAGAAACGCCATCAGCGTTTACTTTCTTAGTTGTTATCTTCAATTCATCAACATTTTTTGCCCTTGAGGCTACAAAATAGTTGGACTGATGTCCCTTATCATTTGATCCCTTTACGTGAAAAAGGTTTACAAATCTGTTTTCTGTTAACTGGATTATTTCGTGGATATGTGCCATAATTGACCTCTTATTTATAAATATACATGCAACTTTATTAAATATAGCATAAAATGCAATATTTTAGAATTTTTTTAAGTCACTTTTAGTATTGCAAGTTAGCATTGAATTCAGATAAGATAGTAATAGGCAACAAAGAGTTTATATATTTGGCTCATCTATTATATTTGTGAATAACAAATAGTATTTGAATTATGGAGGAAAAATGAGCTCTTTAGAAGTATTTTCGTTAATAGCAGGTCTGGTTGGAGGTCTGGCGCTCTTTTTGTATGGCATGAACATTATGAGCGGAGGTCTTACAAAGGCTTCAGGTGGTAAGCTTGAGAGTACCCTTACAAGGATTACATCCAACAAGCTTTTAGCTTATCTTTTTGGTGTTGGCGTAACTGCACTGGTTCAGTCATCATCAGCTTCAACAGTTATGGTGGTAGGTCTTGTTAACTCAGGTATCATGACACTGTCACAGGCTGTTAATGTCATTCTCGGTGCCAATCTGGGTACTACTTTCACTGCATGGCTTTTGTCACTTAACGCTATCAGTAGTGACAATTTTATAATTAATTTATTTAAGCCTACATCTTTTACGCCATTTTTGGCGCTTATCGGTATAGTTCTGTACATGTTCGTCAAGTCAGATAAAAAGAAGAATATCGGAACTATTTTACTTGGATTTGCTGTACTCATGTATGGAATGAACATGATGTCCAGCGCAGTGACTCCACTTAAGGACGTGCCACAGTTCCAGTCATTGCTCCTGGCATTTAGCAATCCAATAATCGGATTCCTTGTAGGTATACTCTTTACAATGATGATCCAGAGTTCAGCAGGAACCATCGGTGTACTGCAGGCTCTTTCACTTTCAGTAACCATTCACTACTCTATGGCTATTCCGGTAGTAATCGGTTCTGAGGTTGGTACATGTATCACAGCTATTCTTTCATCATTTGGAGCCAATAAAAATGGTAAGAGAACAGCGCTTATGCACCTGTATTTCAATGTAATAAAAGCTTTGTCATTTTTGGCAATTTTCTATGCCCTCAATGCAATATTCAGCTTTGAATTTATGAACCAGCAGGCAGGCATGGTAGGTATAGCAAGTGTCCACACATTGGTCAATCTTGTGGCTACACCACTTATGCTTCCATTTTCAGGACTACTTGTTAAGCTGGCACTTAAGACCATTCCAATTGATGAAAAAGAGAAAGAACATCAGGAATCAGAGTTTGCTCTTGCAGCCCTTGATGATCGTTTCCTTTCAAACCCGCCATTTGCTCTTGAGCAGGCAAGACTTGCCGCATGCGATATGGCAGAGTATTCAAGAGAAGGCCTCTTTAAGTCCATGACACTGATCACTGAGTATGATCAGGCAATTGCAGATGAAGTGGCAGAGCTTGAGAATAAAGTTGATAAGTATGAAGATCAGCTGGGAACATATCTTATGAAGATCAATTCCAGTCAGCTGACTGTGTCAGACAGCCATACATTGTCTATCCTGCTGCATGCTATCACTGATTTTGAACGTATAAGTGACCACTCACTTAATATCATGCAGACAGCACGTATGATGCATGAAAAAGACACTCCTTTCACACCAAAGGCTATGACAGAGCTTCACATTTTTGCTGATGCTGTAAAAGAGATAGTAAATACATCAATTCAGGCCTTCCAGAATCAGGATGTTAAGCTGGCAAGATCAATCGAGCCTCTTGAAGAAGTCATCGATGGACTTCACATGGAAGTTAAGCGCAGACACGTAAGACGTCTTCGTAAGGGCAAATGTACAATTGAGCAGGGCTTCAACTTATCTGATATAGGAACTGATTTCGAGAGAATAGCAGACCACTGTAGTAATATCGGTGTCTGCATCATCGAAGTAAGCCAGAATCTGTTTGATACACACGCATATATTGAACTTCTTAAAAATGAAGAAGGCAGCAATTTCGAACAGTCAGTTGATTACTATGAGCGCAAGTATCGTCTTCCAGCTGTTAAAAAAGGCTCTGATGAAGACGGCTCCATTGAAGCAGCTTTTGCAGCTGAGCATCCTGTTCTTGCCAACGTTATGAGCTATGAACAGCGTGAACTTGAATATACACAGGAAGATGATACTAATTCATCAGAAAAGTCAACAGACAAAGTAGTGAAAGAGGAAAATATTTCTGCTGAAGGTGCTAACTCTGAAAATGCTACAGCAGAAGGCGCTGCTCAGCAGAATAGTATCCCACTGTCAGCCATAGAGCGATTAAAGCTTATGGAAGTTTCTTCTGAAGATGAAAAACACAAAAAGAAGAAGGATAAAAAGAAGAAAGATAAAGATATTTCAGAATCAGAAGATTCAGAAAAGAAGTCAGAGAAAAAGGATAAGTCCAAAAAGAAAGACAAAAAAAATAAATCTGATAAAAAGGACAAGTCCGATAAAAAGAAAGATAAAAAATCAAAGAAAAAGAAAGATAAAGACTGAAGCATCATAATTATGACAAACAATACTGAGAAAACCATATGGAGTAGGTTACCAATACTTGTAATTTCAGCATTTTTCTGCTGTCTGCTGTGGGGAAGTGCATCCCCTGCCATCAAGATTGGTTATGAAATGTTTAATATAGGAGCCGGTGATACTCCTTCAAGAATACTATTTGCAGGATGCAGATTTGCAATTGCAGGCGTCATGGTAATAATCTTTGGAAGTCTCCTTTCCAGGAAATTTCTAAAGCTCCAGGTCTCAACAGTTAAATACGCTTTGGTGCTGGCATGTTTTCAGACCATATTACAGTACATATTTTTCTACATGGCACTGGCCCATACATCAGGCGTGAGAGGCTCTATCATCAATGCTGCAGGAACTTTTTTCAGCATACTGCTGGCTGTGTATGTTTTTCACTATGAAAAAATGACCTTAAGAAAAGTTCTTGGCAGCTTGCTTGGTTTTGCTGGCGTAGTAGTGATCGTCAGCGCAGGAAGCTTTTCCTCACTGTCTGGCAATATATCTCTTCAGGGTGAAGGCGCTATGATAGCTGCGGCTCTTGCCAATGCGGCATCAGGTTGTTTTATCAAAAAGTTCTCTGCAAAAGAGAACCCTGTAACACTTAGTGGATATCAGTTCTTTATTGGCGGAATCGCCATGATAGTAATAGGACTTGCCTGTGGCGGACATTTACAGATAATGTCATCCTACAGCATACCGCTCCTGATATATATGGCATTTATCTCAGCAGGAGCCTACACATTGTGGGGAATACTTCTGAAATACAACCCTGTAAGTCACGTAACAGTACTTGGCTTCATGAACCCGGTACTAGGAGTTATACTGTCAGCCATCTTCCTGCATGAAGGAAATGAAGCTATGAACGTTATAACACTTGCAGCGCTTGTACTTGTAGCTCTTGGAATATATGTAGTAAACAGACCGATCAAGGAAAAAACAAAAGATAATTAATATGAAAAACAGTATTGCCTTTATACATCTCATTACTGAGTATGTTAAGGCAATACTGTTTTTTAGATTATCTCCAGAATCCGCCAAATATCTTTTTGATTACATTTCCACATCCAGAGAAGAAATTGTTTATCTGCTTCTGGATGTTTTTTGCTGCCTTTTTAATGTTTTTATGGATCTTCAAAAAGACATTGTCTTTATGATTTCCAGGCTCTGTAGGCTGCATCTGCTCACCTGAGCCACCCGCATTTCCTGAATTATCAATGTTTTCAGAACTTGAAGCAGAGGCAGAGGAATCATCATTTATTTCAGTGCTTGATGAACTACTTGCATTACCTGAATCATCTGATGATGAGCTGCTTGCACTGCCAGAGTCTGATGATGAAGCATCTTCTGATGAATCTGATCCTCCAATAGAAACTTCAGATGAAGCCTCTGAAGAAGACTCAGAGCTTGATGCGCCAGCATTGTCTGAGCTGTATAGATAGCAGTCATCAAATGAACCCCATACACCAGCTTCAGCATTTACTCTAAGACCGACAATAACAGTTGTATCATCTTTTGTGATCTCGATGTTCTCAAGCTTTAGCTGTGTCCAGTTCTGCCAAGTTGTTACGGATCCATCCACTGTTAATTCTTCACCATCCACATTGATATACATCTGGAAAACAGTGTCAGAACTTGCATCTCCGCCCTGCAGATAACTTTCAAGTGTGTAGGTTCCTGCATCAAGAGTTACTTCCTGTTCTGCAGTAAATTCAAAGGCTGAACCATACCAGAAGTGAAGAGCATTTGCTCCGCTTCGTGTATTTGAACCATTAACCTCCAGATCTGCTCCGGTACCATCCAGTACCCAAGGATCAAGAGAAGAGTTTTCAAATCCGCCATTTTCAAGTAGGTTAAGAGGCTTAACTACTACAGTGCATGTTACATCAAGTGTTTCACCAGTCTGACTGCTCACTACTGTACCGTTTATTGTGTAGGTACCAATTGCATTTATTGCTGCAAGGGCATCCTCATCCCAAGTTGCTGATACTGTTTCACTTGTGCCATCATTGTATGTGATCACAACATCTGGGAGAGTTATTTCGCCGCCAAGGATCACTTCAACATCATCTGCACTGATCTTCAGGACAGATAGAGGAGCGCTGGCGCCTGTAGTTACGTAATTGAAGATGTTGAGGATATCCAATGGATGGCCTTCAAAATCAAACCATGCCATATTGTCTACAGCACTACCACCATAATATATTCCTGCATCATCAGGATCATACTCTGCCGCGTAGGAAGTAGCCCATCCTGAACCATAAGTTTCCCATTTTTCTTTATTAGAAGCTAAAACGTCGCTGGCATCATCGGCATCAGCGTCATATACCTCAACAGGGATCCATGCAGGTTCCCAATAAAATACACCAATTCCTGCATCGCCTACATTCACTACAGCCTGCATTACTGCTGACATCTCATCAGCCTGTCCCTGAACAGATATGTCATAATCATAATCCTGTCCTGTAGCGCTTTCTCTTACAGTGTTTTCACTACCATCACCATCTTCAAAAGTATATGCATACTGAGTTTCAGCCACCATGACTTTTTTGCCATAGGTATCAGCAACATTTTTTAGCACGCTGGTCAGATTAGAAGTAGTACCGTGCCAGAAAGGATAGTAAGATGAAGCAAATACATCATAATCTACATCATATGTATCAAGGTATCCTGCAAAAGTTGCATATCTGCCGCTCTTTTCAGGATTAGTAAAATGAATAGCTACAAGTATGTTGCTGTCCACCTCTCTGACAGCCTTGGATCCTGCAGAGAAAAGAGTGCACATATTTTCCCAGTTAGTCTCACCGCAGATACCGCTTGTGGTTTCATTTCCTATCTGGACCATGCCAACATCTACACCAGCATCCACAAGTGTATTGAGGCTTGATAAAGTATATTCATACAGAGCTGCCTCTTTTTCATCAATATCCATATCAGCCCAAGCCTTAGGAGCCTGCTGTTTGCTAGGATCTGCCCAGAAATCTGAATAGTGGAAATCAATCAGGACCTTCATACCTGCATTTGTTGCAAGCTGTCCCATTTCTACAGCTGCAGCCAGATCGTTGTTACCACCGCCATAGCCGTTGCCGTTGGAATCATATGGATCATTCCATACTCTCAGGCGGACATAGTTCACACCGCAGCTTGATAACAGATCAAAAAATCCCTGTTTATCAAGGGCATTACCATCAAAGTCGTAATATGTAACGCCGCTGTTTATTTCAGTAAGGTAAGAAGAGATATCAACACCTTTGATGAAATCATCATCCACACCGCTGATCTGTGATACGTTGATAGTGGCATCAACAGCATTGGTATTCTCGTTCTCTTCATCGTCAGGATCTTCACTGGAAGCTTCTGATGAAGATGAGGAAGTTCCGTATTTTAAGAGTGTTATATTATCCAGATCGCCCCAGTAACTTCCTGGTACATCCCCTGCAATCTCGATTTCAATAGAGCCATTTTCTTCCAAAGTAAATTCATCACTGGTAAAAGTATTCCAGTTGTCCCATCCGGTTGTATCATCTAATTCAGCTGTCAAAAGAGTGTCATCACCACTTTTTACAATGATCGAAAGCCCGCTGTCTGCTGAATCACCCTCAATATCCGCCTGGATCTTGTAGGCACCGGCTTCCACATCACTTACTGTCTGAGATAATGTAAGAGCATCTGCATCTGAGCTGTTGTTCCAGAAATTAAACATCTTTGTAGTGTTATTAGTAGCCCAGCTGTCAGTCTTTATGAGATATCCGTAGGTATCCCCGTCATTATTCTCCATTGTGACATTCCAGGAATCCAGATCATTTTCGAAGTCGCCGTTTACTATAAGAGAAGTACTCTCCCAAGTGCCTTCAGTTATTACTTCATCACTTGTGGCACAGGCGCTCAAAGAGATATTGGCGATCCCAACAGCACCGATCAGTGCAAGACTTAGTATTTTACTACCGCTTTTCTTGTTCATATAATTCCTCCCACTTTTTTAGCCCCCTAATATTTTCAGGTTAGTTTTGGAAAAAAGAGTGCTTCCAAAAGCTACATTGATTCATTTGCGCAATATTGCGCAGTCTAGTACGTAATACTGAAAGTATCTTATCATAAATGCTTTGGGAAAATCATTCGCAAGAAAATACAAAAAAATTAAAAGGCATTTAGCAAAAACCTCTAGTTCAAATTTTTTATCAAACAGCTGTAAACCTAGTAAAATCAAGACTTTTGCAAAAAACATCAAAATAGATGAATGCGCAATATTGCGCATGAGCCTGCTTTTTTTCTATTTGCTACTTCAAGAATATAGTTATATATTTTATGATATAAGTGTCAAAAATCATTGTCTTAAAAGGGGCATTCGATGAATCAGAAAAAACTCAAATTACTGGATACAATACTTGAAGAACAGAAAAACTCAGAAAAGCTTCTGGGTGCTTCACTTCGAATTGAACATAAGGGCAAAAAAGTCTATGAAAATATTATTGGTACAGACAGAAAGGATAGTATCTATAAGATTTTCTCTATGACTGCGCCGATCACTGCAGTAGCTGCAATGATCCTCTATGAACGTGGACAATTGGATCTCATGCGCAGAGTATCTGATTACCTGCCTGCTTTTAAAGATATGTATGTAGCCTCCCCATCCGGAGTGCACAAGGCAGAGCAGCCTATCACTATCCACAATCTCTTGAACATGACCTCAGGCATAGTTTCTTCAGGTGAATACGGCGAAGCAGAACGATCTATGACCAGAGTTTATCGCGAAGCCAAGACACAGGTTGGTTCTGGAATATTAAAAAGTGATATAGATGTATTTAACAAACTGGCAGAAGCCTATCTGGCATTTGAGCCGGGAACAGGCTTTAAATATGGCTATTCAGCTGATATATTAGGCGGCGTCATAGAAGTCATAACGGGTCAGTCCTTGGGTGAGTTTTTCAAAAAAGAAATATTTACACCACTTAACATGGAAGATACCTCTTTTTATATTGATGATGCCAATAGTCTTAGACAGGCAGTTCTTTATAGAAGGAAAAAAGATAATACCTTAAAAAGAGCAGAAGTCGATGTAAAGCAGCGACTGGAAATGGAAGATCCTTTTAGAAAACCATGGTATCAGTCCGGAGGCTATGGACTATATTCAACAGTGGAAGATTACACACATTTTTCCAAGATGCTGTTAAACAAAGGCTCCTACAATGGCAAGGAAATACTTGGTCGAAAGACCTTTGAGTTTATGACAACCAATCAGTTGAGCGAAGCACAGCTGGCACAGTTTAAAATGGATGGATGCATCGGATACGGATACGGCAATTATTTCAGAACCCTTATGGATCCGGCAGCAGCCACATCCAATGGCAGCAGAGGAGAGTTCGGCTGGGACGGAGCAGCAGGAACATATTTCCTTGTTGATCCTGCTGAAGAACTGATAATCGTATACATGCAGCAGATCGATACAGGCTGTGACTACAGCCTTATCCGTAGCCTGAAACAGGTTATTTACGGATCTTTATAATATATATATAGCAGTAATCAAATGGCTTTTTGACAGAAGGGGGCAAATATGGCATTTGTAGCAGCTTTTATGGTACCACATCCACCGATAGCTATTCATGAAGTTGGACATGGAGATGAGGCGCAGATACAGCCGACGCTGGATTCCTATGATACTATCGCACGTATTATAGCCGAGATCCAGCCCGACACAATTGTTGTGACCTCACCTCATGCAATAATGTATAGCGATTATTTCCACATCTCTCCAGGCGAAAAAGCTTACGGCGATATGGGAAGATTTGGAGCTCCTGAGATAGCTTTTGAAGCAGATTATGATACTGAATTTGTGGATAAGTTATCTGCAGAAGCAGGCAAATTTGGGATTCCGGCAGGCACATTAGGCGAGAAAGAGCCTGAGCTTGATCATGGAGTACTTGTGCCTGCATATTTTATCAATCAATATTACTATAACTATGATCTTGTTAGGATAGGCCTGTCAGGTCTGTCTCTTAAAACCCACTACAATCTTGGAAGAGTGATAAGAAGTGTTGCTGATAGCATGGATAAAAAAATAGTCCTGATAGCCAGCGGAGATCTGTCACACTGCCAGAAAGAAGATGGCCCATACGGCTTTAGCCCTGAAGGACCTGAGTATGACGAAAAGCTAATGGATGTAATGTCCAGAGGAGCCTTTGAAGAACTCTTATCTTTCGATGAAAAGTTCCTCAGAAAGGCACAGGAATGTGGACACCGCTCATTTTGCATTATGGCAGGAGCTTTCCACAATACAGAAGTTGATGTACAGATATTATCCCATGAAGCCACTTTTGGCGTAGGATATGGCTTTGGAGTTTTTATCCCGAGAGTGGACAAGCCGGTTCTTCAAACTGAGGATGGTGGAAAACAATCAGATGAAGATAGCCATGGTAATACTATAAATGAGTTTCTTGGCTATAAGATTAACCAGTCAAAAGATTCTTATGTAGAACTAGCCTGGAAAACAATAATATGCCATGTTACCGGACAAGAATTACCGGATCTATTTGACCTTCCTAAGGAAATGCTTGAAACAAAAGCAGGAGCCTTCGTTTCTGTTCATGAACTTGGCATGCTCAGAGGCTGCATAGGCACCATATCTGCCACATGTAACAGTGTCGCAGAAGAAGTCCGCCAAAATGCAGTATCAGCAGTATCCCGGGACCCAAGATTTTCACCCGTCGTTGAACGGGAACTTAGTAAGCTTGAAATAAGCGTTGATGTACTGGGCGAAGCAGAAAAAATATCATCTCAGGAAGAACTGGATGTAAAGCGATACGGAGTAATTGTTGAGTCCGGAGCCAAACGAGGACTTTTACTCCCTGACCTTGAAGGCGTAGACAGTATAGAGCAGCAAGTTGATATAGCCAGACAAAAAGCTGGAATCCACTATGACGAACCCTATATCCTCTACCGTTTTGAAGTAATACGCCACTCATAAAAAAACCGCACCTCTTATCGAGGTGCGGATAAAAATAACTGTAATCAGCCAACAGCTTCTATGATGGTGCCTTCCTTGCATTTAGGACATTTGCATCCTGTGGTACAGGATATATCGCTGCTTGTAGGCTCCCAGAAGCAGGTGTTACATATTAGGTTTTTGTGTACTACCGGGCGAGTTCTTTTTCTGGTAACACCGCCCACTGCAATTTTCAGTTCATCGAGACTAAGTTTTGTTCTTGTCAGATTTTTACTCATTATATCTCCCCCTTAAAGAAAAATAACGCTTAATAATATTAAATCATATTTTGAATGATAGTTCATATAGTTTTATACGATTTATAAATCTGAAAAGACCAAAAAAATTAATGTGCAATCTCGTTCATCTTTAATTAAATTGCGAAGTCTATGAATGAGACTTCACACCAGCTTAGTCAAGATTAAGTTTTTTGTTAGATATTACAATTGATCCAACGTAGAATAGAACGATCAGCACAAGTGAATAGATAAAATATCTAAGCATGTATGTTGATAACATCCTGTTAAGATCATAGTAATCAGAATATGAAAAAGCTGATAGAGCACCATAATAACCTACAGAGATGAATGTTGAAACAATGCCGAGTACGAATGTTGTAGCAAAATAAGCAATTACTGCACCAAGAATCTTATGTTTATCCCATAACTGTCCAACTGAAATGCAGAAGAAATACAGCATGATCCTTGAGATAAGTCCCAAAATAACAATAAATAGATACTGGATCAGTAAGCGGTAAAATGTAGCAGATCCTACTTCTTCCATAAGTTCAGACACAGCTTCATTGAAAAAATCCAAAACATATGGAAAATACTGCGCTGATCCTATAATTACGATCAATGAAATGCATATAGCAAGGAAGAGAGCAGATACAATTGTCCAGATGCAGGCAACGATCATTCTTGATGAAACAACCTGTGTAATGCTTGCAGGTAAAGTAAATGACAGGTAGCCCTGTGAAGTATACAAACTTCTATAATAGTGAACTACAAGGTAAACTGTTGACAGTAATGCCATTGATACAAGCAAAATGATAAAAAACATTGAAGCAAATGATAAAAAGAGTGTCTGAATATCAGTGATATCATCCAGTGTAACAAAGCTTCTCAATGTAAATCCGCCAACAAGTCCTGTTCCAAGGAGAACAGCGCAGATCAGAGTCATGATCATCCAAGTGGCTTTAAATTCATGTTTAATAAGTTTTCCTAACATCTGTATACCTCCCTGAAAAAGGCATCAACTGATTTGCCTTCTTTTTCTCTGATAGCATCAACTGGCTGATACAATCTTATAAATCCATTTTGGATAAAGATAACTTCATCGAGAATAGGCTCAACATCAGCAATAAGGTGTGTTGAAATAAGAATTGATGCTGAAGGATCATAGTTGCTGATGATAGTTCTAAGGATATAATCTCTGGCAGCAGGATCAACACCGGCAATTGGCTCATCAAGAATGTAGAGTTTTGCTCTGCGGCTCATTACAAGAATCAGCTGAACCTTTTCTTTAGTACCTTTGGAAAGAGTCTTCATCTTGGCATCAGGATTGATGGCAAGGTTGGCAAGCATCTCATAAGCTCTGTTAGGGTCAAAATCCTGATAGAAATCTATGAACATCTCAATGACCTGTCTGATTGTCATGTATTCATTAAGATATGTTTTATCAGGAAGATAGGAGATGACCTTCTTGCTTTCCATTCCGATTGGATTACCATCTACAAGGACCATGCCCTGAGAAGGCTGCAAAAGTCCGCAGATGATCTTTATAAGTGTTGTTTTACCACTTCCGTTTGGTCCCAACAAACCGGTTATATGTCCTCCGCCTAGTACAAGATCAATATTAGACAGAGCGGTAACATTGTCATATACCTTAGTCAGGCCATGAATTTCCAATAAATTATTCATACAACGCTCCTTTTTACTAGAAAAATTATTTGTTATACTGTTCGACAAGCTTTACGATCTCATCTTTAGTGATTCCCAACTTTTCCATCTTTTGGAAGAATTCCTGGATCTGTTCTGTTGCAAGCTGTGATTTTAATTCCCCAATCATGTTAGTGTCCTCCGTAATATAGCGACCACTGGTTCTCTCTGAATGTACAAGTCCTGTTTTCTCTAATTCGCTAAGTGCTCTCTGCATTGTGTTTGGATTAACGGATGCAAGAAAAGCAAGATCGCGAACACTAGGTAATTTTTCTCCAGGCTTATAAATACCTGCTACTATATCATTCTGAAGGTGCTCAACAATTTGAATAAAGATAGGACGATCAGCGTCAAGATTCCAACTCATATTGCAGTCTCCTTTCATGTATTATTGTACTACTTAACTAATACAATAATATAATAGTCTCTATTCACTTGTCTGTCAACAATTAAATGATAATATAATAATTTAATGCTAAAAACCTTAATTTATGCGTATTTTGTGGGGGTAAACTTGTGAAAAAGCAAAATAAAAAAGAGTCACTGGGGACGTATCAGATTGACTCATTGCGTGCAATGAGTCAAATTGATACGTCCCCGGTGACTCATTGTGCACAATGAGTCAAATTGATACGTCCCCAGTGACTCAAAAAAATAAAAATCATATAGCCAGATGCAGAAGATGAGTAGCAAGTGTGAAATATACCATCAAAGAAATTGCATCTACAATAGTTGTGATCATAGGACTCGCCATAACGGCTGGGTCAAAACCTATACGGTCTGCGAGCATAGGAAGCATACAGCCGATGAGCTTTGCACAGCTGACTACAATTACAAGAGTTATGCATACAACAGCAGCTACAGGTATAGCAATTCTGTCCAATAACAGTAGCTTTACAAAATTGGCGCAAGCCAAAGTCAGTCCACATAAGAATGCTACACGGACTTCCTTCCAGATAGCTTTGAAAAAGTCGCCAAATTCAATCTCTCCAAGTGATAGACCACGGATAATGGAAACGCTTGCCTGACCACCTGCATTACCGCCTGTATCCATCAGCATTGGAATATAAGCTGTCAGTACAACATAAGCCGACAGTGCATCTTCAAATTTGGTAATGATAGCACCTGTAAAAGTAGCACTGATCATGAGCAGTAATAGCCAAGGCATACGTGTTTTATAGGTTTCGAAGATACCTACTTTGAAATATGGCTTATCTGTAGGAAGGATAGCAGCCATCTTTTCAATATCCTCTGTAGCCTCTTCTTCCAGGATATCTACAACGTCATCGATGGTGATGATACCAACCATACGGTTTTCGTTGTCGACTACAGGCATGGCTGTAAAGTCGTATTTCTGGAACATTTTGGCTGTTTCTTCCTGGTCCATCATGGTATTGATACTGATGACATTGTCATTCATGATGTCCCCGATCCTCTCATCAGGATTCAGTATGAGAAGATATCTGAGAGCAACAGTACCAACAAGTACGCGCTTTGGATCAGTAACATAGCATATATTTATAGTCTCAGAATCGAGACCTCGTTTTCTAATATGTTCAATAGCTGAATTAACAGTCATATCCTCAGTAAGCCTGATATATTCCACTGTCATGATACTTCCGGCAGAATCTTCAGGGTATTTGAGAAGGTGATTGATAGCAGCTCTTGTTTCTGGAGTAGTATTGGCAAGGATGCGCTTTACGACATTGGCAGGCATTTCCTCCATAAGGTCAGTAGCATCATCCGCCATCAGATTATCAATAATGTTTGAAGCTTCTCTATCTGACATCTTCTGGATAATATATTGCTGATCATCCAGTTCCAGATTGGCAAAAACATCTGCAGCCATATCCTTTGGCAGAATACGAAACATTTTCAGAGAATCTTCATTCTCCATCTCATCCATTACATAAGCAATATCAACGATGTTCATATCTGCAAGAGTTTGGCGAAGCAATGTGTACTGTTTTGACTTGAGAAGTTCAGTTAGAGTGTCGATGTACTTGATTTCTTCTTCCATTGCAGTTTCTCCTTTATGCGGACAAAATGCACCTGAAAGCAGAATTTCAGACTGTTAGAAAAGGGCAGTTTGTCCGATTTTTGATGTGGTTTTCATAAGAGCGCTCACTCGGGGCGCAGGATCATTACTCTGTAATATATTACCCGCATCACTACTCATAAAAACCACCACCTTTCTTTCGGACAAACGCCTTAATAATTTTTTTACTAATTAAATAATAACATATTAGTCTTCAACAGGAACAGTTTTGATATGAAGCTCTTCAAGCTGATGTTCTGTAACAGTTGAAGGAGCATCCATCATAATATCCTGAGCATTCTTGTTCATTGGGAAAGGAATAATCTCTCTGATTGAATCCTCGCCTGCAAGAAGCATAACCATACGGTCTACACCAGGTGCAATACCAGCGTGTGGCGGAGCACCATAACAGAATGCGTTGTACATAGCAGGGAATTTAGCCTTAACATCATCCTCGCCAAGACGTACCATCTCAAATGCTTTTACCATGATCTCTGGATCGTGGTTACGAACAGCACCTGATGATAATTCAACACCATTAACAACAAGATCGTACTGATCAGCTGTAATAGAAAGAGGATCGATCTCACCTCTCTCAGCCTTGAGCAGAGTTTCAAGTCCGCCTGATGGCATTGAGAATGGGTTGTGACAGAATTCAAGCTCACCTGATTCTTCACCAATCTCATACATTGGGAAATCAACGATCCAGCAGAATGCATACTGTTCTTTGTCCATGTGACCAGGAACTGCAGCACCAAATGTCTTAACGATAACACCGGCAGTCTTCTGAGCAGCAGCCTTCTTTCCAGCAGAAAGAACTACAAGATCTCCACTCTTAAGACCAAGCTTTTCGATAACAGCATCCTTATTAGGAGCAACAAACTTGGAAATACCACCAACTACTTCGCCGTTCTCATCAATTCTGAACCAGTAGCCCTTGTTTCCAGCCTGTACTTCAACATCAGCAAGAGTCTTATCGATGAACTTACGGCTCTCCTTGAAGTCAGAGATAACAACAGCCTTAACAAGCCCTTCCTTGAATGGCTCGAAACCACAGTCAGCAAGTACATCTGTAGCATCCTGAACTGTAAGATCAATACGAAGATCAGGCTTATCTGTACCATATTTTTCCATAGCTTCTACATATGGGATACGTACGAAAGGTGCTCCTGAAGCACGGTCATATGTACCATATTTAGCAAAAATAGGAGGAAGAACATCTTCACATACAGCAAATACATCTTCCTGAGAAGCGAAAGCCATCTCCATATCAAGCTGGTAGAATTCTCCCGGGCTTCTGTCTCCTCTGGCATCTTCATCTCTGAAGCAAGGAGCGATCTGGAAGTAACGGTCAAATCCTGCAGTCATGAGCAGCTGCTTGAACTGCTGAGGAGCCTGTGGAAGAGCATAGAACTTACCTGGGTGCTTTCTTGCTGGTACAAGATAATCTCTTGCGCCTTCTGGTGAAGAAGCTGTAAGGATAGGAGTTGTGATCTCCATAAATCCATGCTCAGTCATAGACTGACGAAGTGCAGCTACAACATTGCAACGCAGAATGATATTTTTCTTTACTTCTGGATTTCTAAGATCCAGATAACGATATTTAAGACGAGCTGCCTCATCAGCTTCACGGCTGTGATTGATCTCAAAAGGAAGCTCATTATAACGGCAACGTCCAAGAACAGTGATCTTTTCCGGTACTACCTCAATATCACCTGTTGCCTGTTTAGGATTCTTACTACTACGTTCTCTAACAGTACCACTTACAGAGATTGTAGACTCTTTATTAAGATCCTTAACGATTTTCATCATATCTTCAGTTTCAATAACTACCTGAGTTGTGCCATAGAAGTCTCTAAGAACAACGAAGCCAAGGTTGGCACCTACTTCTCTAAGATTCTCCATCCAGCCAACGATTGTTACCTGTGCTCCAACATTTTCAATGCGGAGTTCGCCACAAGTATGTGTTCGTGATTGCATCATTATAAATCTCCATTCTAATATGCAAGTGATAATACTAAATACCACCTAAAAATAGTCCGCGTATTATTTTAACCCTTTTTTTCCTATATTTCCATATGATTTTTTAATAAGAAGAAAAAAACAGCCTTTGATTTTTATAATTGTGAATTACTGCAAAATATAAGGCTTTAATATGTATTTATCTTCATTGTTTTTTCAGACTATATACTGTAAAATTGACAAGTAGTAAAAAAATATTAACTAATTAAACTGAATTTTTTTATTTGAGGTTATATATGAATTCTCAGGAATTTGGTGCAGAGATAGTCAATTCAGTAGAAAAGGCTATCAGGACAAATGATTATACAAATCTTAGCAGAGAGATCAGAAATACTGTTGATAGAGCTACAATGCAATATCGTGAAGTGCGCAATATCAACAACTATTATGCAGACCCTGCAAGGATGGCGCAGAATGCAGCTAGTAGACCTAAAAATACCAATTACTATGCTGATCCTGAAAGAATGGCCAAGGCTCATCCCGGACAGGTAAAAAATATCAACAACTACTATTCACAATACAACATTGGCAAAAATACAATGTATTCCAGCCAGCGTGGTGCCTACAAGATAGAAGTTGTAAAGAACAACAGATTTGTACCGACACCATTTATGCCTAATAAAGTTGGAGTTGCCGGAGGCGTAGTGGAGATAGTATTTAGCAGCATCGGCATGGCTTTTGCAGCTATATGGGGACTGGTCATAGGCATAGTCGGAGTTGCAGCAGATGTAGCAGTCGGAGCACCAATGTTGTTTGGTATGGTGGTGTTTGGCGTATGTACATTCCTGCTGTTTAATGGAATATCCAGAGTTTCTCTGGTAAATGAATTTAAGAGATACGCTCAGGTCATTGGTGATAAGACATATATTACTTATGAAGAATTAGCTTCTCTGACAGGAATACCTGTTAAAAAGCTTAAGTCAAAAATAAAGAAGTTTACTAAGAAAGGCTTCCTTCCTTTCCTTTATACAGATAAGGAAGAAACTACCATTATGTTCAACAAGGAAGTCTATGACCAGTATATGCAGAGTCAGCAGGCTTTAAGAGAACGTCAGATCCAGGAAGAAAATGAGAAAGCTGAAGCAGAAAAGCTCGGTGAATCCGCTGAGATCATCAAAGAAGGAACAGCCTATATTAGCAAGATAAGAACTATTAACGATATGATCCCGGGAAAAGAGATGACAGCCAAGCTCGACAAACTGGATGAGATCATGAACCGTATTTTTGATAAGGTAAAACAGGATCCTGACAGTGCTGACGAACTCAGAAAATTTATGAATTATTACCTTCCAACAACTATCAAGCTTCTGGATGCATATGTAGATCTGGAAAAACAGACAGTACAGGGAGAAAACATAGTTCAGACCAAGCATCAGATTGAAGAAGCGATGGATACCATCAATCTTGCATTTGAAAACCTGCTTGATAGCCTGTTCCAGGATATGGCATGGGATATTTCTTCAGATATCTCAGTAATGAGGACCATGATGGCTCAGGACGGACTTACACAGAACAGCGTTAAAAGTCAGTTAAATAATCCTTCTGCCAATAAGGCGCCAAGCCTGACAGGTATGGCAGCAGCCAATACAGCAAATAAGGTCGGAGCTACAGCGGCAGCAGCACAATCAGTGGCAGCAGGCGCGGCCACAACAGCCAGTGCAAGCTTGGCAGCTACAGCAACAGCCAGCGCAACGGCTACAGCAAGTGCAACAGCCAGTGCAACCGCAACACAGTCACAAGAAGATAAGATCACATTACAGTTTTAATGAAAAAATAGAACAATTAGAGGTTGATATTTAAGGAGGAAGTATGAACGAAGAATTTCAGGATTTAACAAACGCAGCACCTACATTATCATTTGATGTGCCTACTCCAGAGCCTGAGCCAGCAAGCACAGCAACAGCAGCTGCTGCAGCTCAGTCACCGGTCCAGCAGACACAGTCATCAGCATCAAAAGTAGGAGATGTTATAGATGATGCTGCTTCACAGCTCTCACCAGAAGAGATGAAGATGGTAGATGAATTTGTAAAACAGATCGATATATCCAATTCACAGGCAGTAATGAACTATGGTGCAGGAACTCAGAAGAAAATGGCTGATTTCTCATCCAAGGCCATTGATAATGTAAGAACCAAGGATATGGGCGAAGTTGGTAACATGGTTACAACTCTTGTTACTCAGCTCAAGAACTTTGACGTTGATGAAGAAGACAAGGGACTGTTTTCATTCTTCAAAAAAGGTGGAAATAAGCTCAATGAGATGAAGGCAAAATACAGCTCTGTAGAAGCCAACGTTGAAGCAATAAGCAATGAACTTGAGAGACATCAGGCAACTCTTATGAAAGACGTTGCACTTCTTGATAACATGTATCAGCTCAACCTCAACTATTTCAAAGAGCTGTCCATGTACATCATTGCAGGTAAAAAGAAACTGGCACAGGCTCGCGCCACAACACTTGTAGAACTTCAGAATAAGGCAGCTGAGTCAGGACTTCCTGAAGATGCGCAGAAGGCAAAAGACTATGCTGAATTATGCGACAGATTTGAAAAGAAGATATATGACCTTGAACTTACAAGAACAGTAGCTATGCAGACTGGTCCACAGATCAGAATGGTACAGAACTCAGATACAATAATGGCTGAAAAGATCCAGTCAACTATTGTAAACACAATCCCACTCTGGAAGAACCAGATGGTCATCGCTATCGGTATCGAGCACACAGCTCAGGCATCTAAGGCAGAGCGTGAAGTTAATGAAATGACTAATGAACTGCTCAAGAAAAATGCTGATGCTCTTAAGATGGCTACAATCGAGGCTGCTAAGGAATCTGAAAGAGGTATTGTTGATATTGAGACACTCAAACATACTAATGAAACTCTGATCTCTACTCTTGATGAGGTACTTGTTATCCAGAAAGAAGGAAAAGAAAGAAGAGTTGCAGCCGAGCAGGAACTTGCTCAGATTGAGACTCAGCTCAAGGAAAAGCTTCTTGAAGCTGCAAAAAACTGATATAGAAACAGATATAGAACTATATAATACAAAAACAATCAATCTAAGATCATTAAAAAATAACCATTAAAAAAGCTCTCCCGATTTTGATCATCAAATCGGGAGAGCTTTATTATTCACATATTTATTACTGACCGGAAGTAGCTGTTGTACTCTCTGTAGCTGCAGGAGCTGGTGTTCCAGGAACCCAACCCTCTGGTGCAACTAAAAGACCATTTTTATCAAATGTGCATTCAACGCCATCAAGTACAGCTGTCATATTTACAAGCATGTGACCGTCGTTAGCATCGAAATATCTGTAACCATCAGCAAGACCAACCCATCCGATAGTTCTGTGACCATCAAGTGGCTCAAGATAATATACATTCTTACCAATAGTAGCAAGACCTGTTACCATCACACCATTCTCAGCAAAGTAATATACCTGTCCGTCGATTGTCTGCCATCCTGTGAGCATCTTACCATCAGCGCCGAAGTAATATCTTGCTGTAACTTCTCCAGACCAGCCTACAAACATTGTACCGTCTGCATTGAAGAGGTATGTAGCCTTATCAATTGTCTGAAGACCTGTAACTGCTGTGTGATTATCTGCAAAATAGAACCTTCTGCCCTGCTCATCATTGTACCAACCTGTAATAGCACTGCCGTCTACACCAAAGTAGTATAGACCTGTATCAAGACCGATCATGCCGGTTCTCATGATACCGTTATCTCCAAGATAATACAACTTGCCGCCAACTTCTGTAAGACCGGTATGCATTACATATTCATCATCAAAATATCTGATACCATCTTCAAGAGTTACAAAGCCCTTGTGAAGAACACCGGTAGCATCAGCATAATAATACTGCTCGCCTATATTAAGAAGTCCGGTACGAAGATAACCATTTTCATCAAAGTAATATCTGTTACCATCAATATCTGCAAATCCAACGCTTGCAAGTCCGCCTGCAGAAGGATTCAGATAATAGGTGTATGTTCCGTCATTGTACCAACCTGTCTGGATGACACCATCAGCATCTGCAAGATACTTGGCACCGCTGAGATTGATCCAGCCGCTCATCCTACGATAGTTGTGGTAGTAGTATGTTTTGCCATCCCTTGAAGTAAAGCCTTCCTGAGGCATCATACTGAAATAATCCTTGTACAGGTGATCCACATCAACTCGTGTACTGATACCATTTATAGTGCCATGGCTGCTTGACTGCCAGCAGGCATATGTACCAGGGTAAACAAGACTTGTATTGTACTGTGCGATCCATTTATCCCAGGATGTATCACCGATCCTCTGTGTAAACCAGTTGCGGCTTGAATATACGATAGGCTGATATCCCTGGCCGTTTATGATACCGCAGAAAGTATTGATGATTTCCTGAAGCTGTGCAGTAGAAAGACCCTTCTGTACAGAATCTTCTATATCAAATGCAATAGGAAAAGAAACTGTGTATGGAGCTACCCATTGAAGTACCTGATTGGCCTCTGCAGCTGCCTGTTCAGCATTTGTGGCGTATGAATAGATGTATACACCAGCTCTTATGCCGGCTGCATTAGCACCATTGATATTGTTGACGAACTGCTCGTCCAACCCCTTTTTAGTAGTACCTACTCTTATGAAAGCAAATTGAACACCACTTGCTTTAACCTGTTGCCAATTGATGTTACCCTGATACTTTGCTACATCGATTCCGAATGCAACTTCACTTGCAGCATGAGCAGTCTTACCTGCAGATGGTACAAGAGCCAGAGCAGCAACGGTCAGGACAGTGGCAGCAGCGCCGATGATCCATTTCAAACCTTTTTTCAACATCTGAACTCCCCTCGTATTTGTAATATTTTCTTAACAATTATAATTGTATCAGCAATAACAAAGGCCGGTCAACACTTTTCTTGCACCAGGGGAAACTATTTTATTAACGTTTTAACGAATATTTAATGCTTTGTTTATGGTTTATTTCGTGCATCAAATTTATAATAAAGAAGTACTTGGATATATATTTATAAGCAAAGGAGATTATATATATGAGGGTATTGTTTGATTCGGGTGTTCTAAAAGAGGTTGATTCTGTTGAGGTTGTGCCTATGGATGTAGGAACCGGACAGATCATTGGAACTCAGGTTAACTTCATTATTGCTGATGGAGACTCTATCAAGTACATTTATCGCGAAAATGTTGATATAGAAACATCAGGAACCAGAGCTCTGGAATTCGTTCAAAAGCTGTACCAGAACGGGTTTGCAGATTTTTCACAAGAGCCTGTAGAGTTATTATAAAAGACGTAAAAAGCCTGATAGTTAAGATGTTTCTTAGTTTTCAGGCTTTATTTGTGCAATATTACTTATGTAAAAGGCTTTAATAATTTATGCAACATTACATGAATGTTGAATTATCAAGGTTTAAAAGTAACTAAGAATATTTGCAGATGACTTCCAAATTTCGGCTTATCTTTTCTGTCAATATGCTCTATAATGACCCTATAGTTGCAAAACTTATTGAATTTTCAACAAATTTTACTTGGAGGCAAACATGAATATTGGTGAAGAATTAAATGCACTTCTGACAGAAGATAAAACGGCTATTCATGTGAATGTTCCTTTCTTTCCTGAAGGATTCTGGGATATCAATAAATCAATTGTTATTTCCTGGGGAGTGATCGTACTGTGTCTTCTTTTGTGCCTGATACTTACAAGTGGCATGAAGCTTCATGGTATCAGTAAGAGACAAGCCATGGCTGAAGCTATTGTTGTAGGCTTAAGAAACCTTGTTTCAGGACTGGTAGGACCCGGCGGAAGCGAATATGTGGAATATCTGATAAGCGTCATGATATTCATCGCTTTTTGTAACCTTGCAGGTGTATTTGGACTTACACCACCTACAATGGACCTGAATATCACAATAGCACTGGCTCTTATGAGCATTATCCTGGTGGAAGTAGCAGGAATCAGAAAAAGAGGCCCAAGAGGATGGCTTAAGTCATTCACACAACCTATCTGGATCATAACTCCGATGAACATACTTGAGATTGGTATCAAACCATTGTCACTATGTATGCGACTCTTTGGAAATATCCTTGGTGCCACAGTTATCATGGAATTGATACGAATGGTAATTCCTATCGGTGTTCCAACAGTTGTCAGTTTATACTTCGAGTTCTTTGATGGAATCATTCAGGCATATGTATTTATATTCCTGACATCTCTTTACATCTCAGAAGCTACTGAGGAAGAGGCCGAGTAACTGATAACAGTAAACATATATCAGATCATTAACACATCTATTTAAGAAGGGAGAATTAAAAATGGATTTAACAGCAATTGGAGCAGGTATTGCAGCTATTACAGGTATAGGAGCAGGCATAGGTATAGGTATTGCAACAGCGAAGGCAACAGATGCAGTAGCAAGACAGCCTGAAGCAAGTGGTAAGATCATGATGATGCTCATTCTTGGATGTGCTCTTGCAGAAGCAACAGCTATCTACGGATTGGTAGTAGCACTTATGATAATTTTCGTTAAGTAATCTGGAAAATGTAAAGGGGAAAAAACCGTGCTGGATATTGATTTTGCAAACATTTTATATACAGTAATCAACATAGTACTCCTGTGCATCATATTCAGGATCTTTTTGTTCAAACGCGTTGATAAGATACTTCAGGCTCGTCAGCAGGAAGCCAATGATCTCAACGAAGAAGCAAAGACCAAAGCTATCGAGGCTGAGAATTCCAAGCTTAAGTATGAGAATGAGCTAAATGCATTTAATAGCCAGAAGGAAGAAATGCTTCGTCAGTCAAAAGATGATGCATATCGTGAGCATGAGAAGATCATAAGTGATGCCCGTTCACAGGCAGTAGGCATTTTGGATGAAGCAAAAGTCAATGCCAAGCTTGAAAGTGAACGCCAGAAAAAGATATACGAGGCTGAACTTAAGGAAATGGTTGTTGATGCAGCTTCTAAAATTGCGGCAACAAATCACTCTGAAGAATACGATAAATTACTGTATGACAAGTTCATAGAGGAATCTAAAGGTGTAAATAATGACTCAAATGAATAAAGATAAGCATTCACAGCAGGATGATTACACTAAAGCAACCCTGCGTTATGCAGGTACTGCGCCTTCTGGCGAGCAGGTAAAAAAGATAAGTGAATCACTCTGTAAAATCATAGGGGTACCGAACATAAGCTGTGAGATTATAGAGGATAGCAGCATTGGCGGTGGTTTCATCGTAAAATGTGGCAACTATGAGTTTGACTGGAGCGATGCAGGACGTGCACAGCAGCTCAGAGAAAAGCTTATGGGTACAAAACATTCAGATGATGTTCCGGCTTCACATATCATTTCTATCCTAAAAGATAAGGTCATCAATTTTGACCTTCAGGTCCAGGACAGAGAAGTTGGAAATATCATGTGGGTTGGTGATGGTATTGCCAATGTACGAGGAATCGGACACGCATTCTATGGTGAGATCATTCAGTTTGAAGATGGAACCAAAGGAATGGTCCAGGATATTCGTGATGATCACATTGGTTGTATCCTTTTTGGCTCTGATGAAAAACTTCGTCAGGGTTCAAGAGCGGCAAGAACATATAAGCAGGCAGGTGTGCCTGTTGGTGATGAATTTGTCGGAAGAGTTATCAATGCTCTTGGTGAACCGATTGATGGTAAAGGCGATATACGTGAGTCTGACTACAGACCTGTTGAGCAGCCAGCTCCAGGTATAGTAGAGAGACAGTCTGTCAAAGAGCCTATGGAAACAGGAATATTATCAATTGATACAATGTTCCCGATAGGTCGTGGTCAGCGTGAGCTTATCATTGGTGACAGACAGACCGGTAAGACGTCGATTGCTCTTGATACCATCATGAATCAGAAGGGCAAAGACGTAATATGTATCTACGTTGGAATAGGACAGAAAGAGTCAACAATAGCCAAGCTTGTTCAGACACTTACTAATGCAGGCGCTATGGAATATACCACTATCGTCAGTGCAACAGCGTCAGAACCGGCTCCGCTTCAATATATAGCGCCGTACGCAGGAACGGCCCTTGCAGAATACTTCATGCATGAGGGCAAAGACGTACTTATAGTATATGATGATCTCTCCAAGCATGCCGTAGCATATAGAGCATTATCACTTCTTCTGGAGCGCTCACCTGGACGTGAAGCATATCCTGGAGATGTATTCTATCTGCATTCAAGACTGCTGGAGCGTTCAAGCAGATTGTCAGATGCTCTTGGCGGCGGTTCTATTACTGCACTTCCTATCATTGAGACACAGGCAGGCGACGTATCATCTTATATCCCTACCAATGTAATCTCAATTACAGATGGTCAGATATATCTGGAATCAGATCTGTTCTTCGAAGGAATGAGACCGGCTGTAAACGTCGGATTATCAGTATCCCGAGTTGGATCAGCTGCCCAGACCAAAGCTATGAAAAAAGCTTCTGGAAGTATACGTATCGACCTTGCTCAGTATCGTGAGATGGCTGTATTCACACAGTTCAGTTCTGATCTGGATGATGCAACCAAAGCACAGCTGGATCATGGAAGCGTTCTTATGGAACTGCTCAAACAGCCTCTGGGTAACCCATTCACAATGGTCCAGATGGTAATAACACTGGTAGTAGCCAATGCGGGCAAGATGGATGACATACCGGTAAAAGAAGTTAAGGCATACCGCAAAGCTATGCTGGAATACTTTGAAGAAAACGAAAAAGATATTGTAACTGAAATCGTTGAATCTAAAGACCTTCATGATGATCTTAAGAAAATGATCCTCAAGGCAGCAGATGATTTCCGTAAAATATACGATAGTAACAAATAAGTTTTCTTTGAATTACAGGAGGCTTAGATTTGGCTAATATTAAGGAAATTAAAGATCGTATCAAAAGCGTTGAAGATACGATGAAGATCACAAATGCGATGTATATGATTTCCTCAAATAAGCTTCGTAAAGCCAAAAAAGTACTGGAACAGACCGAACCCTTTTTCTTCGGACTGCAGGCACTTATCTCCCGAGTTGCAAGACACGTACCACCTGATACTCACCATATCTTTTTAGAGACTTTCGAAGATATTCCGGAAGAAAGAAAAAGACGCGCCTATCTGGTGATCACCGATGATAAAGGCCTGGCTGGAGCTTATAACCACAACGTTATCAAGCTTGCAGAACAGCAGATCAAAGAAAACGGTGGAACCTACAAGCTCTATGTTGTAGGTGAAATCGGAAGACAGTACTTCACAAGCAGAGGCATGGAAATTGACGAAGCCTTTCGTTACACGGCTCAGCATCCGACTCTTTCAAGAGCCAGACACATTACAGGAGCGATCCTGGATGACTATTTTAACCGTGAAGTTGAGGAAGTATACGTCATATATACAAGAGTTAAGAATTCAGTAGTTTCTGAGACTCTTATGCAAAAACTACTACCACTTGAGATCATTCAGAAATCAAGGATGGAAGAAGAAAAAATGTCGGCTCTCGGGGTGTACAATGAGGAATTCCTCATGGAGCCAAGCCCTGAAGCAATTCTAGACAATATTGTTCCTAACTATATAGATGGATTTATATACGGTGCATTAGTTGAATCCTTCTGCGCTGTACAGAATTCGAGAATGATGGCAATGGACACTGCTAATAAAAACGCTCAGACCATGATACATGATCTGTCAGTCCTCTTTAACAGAGAAAGACAGGCCAAGATCACTCAGGAGATAACAGAAGTAGTCAGCGGTGCCAAGGCTCTAAAACGTAGTCAGGAAACCCTGCAAAAAATGCAGACTTAATGCGGAGGAAACTCTATAGTGAAAGACGGAAAAATCATACAGGTCATGGGGCCTGTAGTTGATGTACAATTTGAAGACAATGATCTTCCTTATATCAAAGATGCCTTGGAAGTAGACGTCAATGATGAAAAGAGAATCATGGAAGTAGCACAGCACATTGGCAATAATACTGTCAGGTGCATTATGCTCTCTGCCAGTGAAGGTCTTTTTAGAGACATGGATGTTCATGTTACAGGAGGACCTATCAAAGTACCTGTAGGTGAAAAAACACTGGGAAGACTCTTTAACGTACTTGGCGATACAATTGACCGAGGCGAATCTCTTGAAAATGAAGAGCATTGGAGCATACACAGAAGACCACCGGAACTCATCGATCAGAGCCCTGTAGTAGAAGTTCTGGAAACAGGTATCAAAGTAATTGACCTTTTGGAACCATACGCTAAAGGTGGAAAAATAGGTCTTTTTGGCGGTGCCGGTGTAGGTAAAACAGTACTTATACAGGAACTTATCCAGAACATCGCAACAGAACACGGTGGATATTCAATATTTACCGGTGTTGGAGAAAGATCCAGAGAAGGAAACGACCTCTGGACAGAAATGAAAGAGTCCGGAGTTATTTCCAAAACAGGATTAGTATTTGGACAGATGAATGAGCCACCGGGAGCTCGTATGAGAGTTGCTGAAACAGGACTGACAATGGCTGAGTATTTCAGAGATGTCAGACACCAGGATGTGCTTTTATTCATCGATAACATATTTAGATTTATCCAGGCTGGTTCAGAAGTATCATCACTTCTTGGACGTATGCCATCTGCTGTTGGATATCAGCCAACTCTGGCAACAGATCTTGGTGAACTTCAGGAGAGGATCGCATCTACCAAGAACGGATCAGTAACATCAGTACAGGCTGTATACGTGCCTGCCGATGACCTTACAGACCCTGCTCCTGCAACCACATTTGCACATCTGGATGCCACAACTGTTCTTTCCCGTAAGATAGTAGAACAGGGTATCTATCCGGCTGTTGACCCACTTGCATCAACAAGCCGTATCCTTGAAGCATCTGTAGTTGGCGAAGCCCATTATCAGACAGCAACCAAGGTTCAGGAAATATTGCAGAAATATAAGGAACTGCAGGATATCATCGCAATTCTTGGTATGGAAGAACTCAGCGATGAAGATAAGCTTACTGTAGCCAGAGCTCGTAGGATCCAGCGTTTCCTGTCTCAGCCATTCCATGTGGCTGAACAGTTCACAAGTATTCCTGGTAAATATGTGGCACTTAAGGATACTATTGAAGGCTTCCAGGCAATCATCAATGGTGATCTTGACAAGTATCCTGAAGCAGCATTCTTCAATGTAGGAACAGTTGATGATGTTATAGCCAAGGCAAAGACATTGTCCGACATTTAATAGGTAGTGTCAAGTGACCTATGAAAGAATGAGTTGAAAGAAAAAGGCTCAAATGAACCTTGAAAACTGTAGATATTGATACCGAAAAGCTCTCCGAGGGCTTAGGGCGCTGCCCTAAGAACCTGCAAGGGACTTGTCCCTTGACCCGTATTGCGGGCTCTGCCCGCACCCGTCCTCGCCGGAAGCAGGCCAGCAAGCACACTTGCTGACCAGATGTATAGGATAATCCGTGAACCTTAGGTCAAGGGACTTTCGCGGCATATCCTCACCGGCTTTGCCGGTTCCGGTATTCCACGGTTTCCTTGACAACGGTTCCGCTCCGGGGTCAGGCTGATTTTTCTTTCTGCATTTCGAGGATGGTCTGTTGACCGAGAAAGATTATTAACTGCCATTTACCCGGCATGTTTCCGCCGTTTGAAATGATGTCATTTTCAACCAATGGACGCCGATAGTTGTGGATTTTATGCGGACGAAGGAAGTTGTAATAGGCAACCCAAAGGGCAAGATCGTAGTTGGCACCATCATAGTTATCAAAGCCGTTTGTAGGCCGGTATGATGCTTTATAGGTACGGTTTAACCGTTCAATCATCTGTTTGTAAGGTCGGAACTCCTTGGAGACTGCATCATCGTTTGTGAGTCCCACGACCTGTGTGATGTCGAATTTAAAGTTCTCGCCATATTTACGAAAGAACTGCTGAGCTGCAAGTGGATATGCACTGTAGGCATCTGCAATAAAGCGGAAGTTTTCCGGGAGCGATTTCAGGTGTTGGAACGCCATCCGCATTGCCATGATGCACGGACCTACACCACGATTATCAGAGATCTGATATCCGATGATTACTCGGGATGCGGCATCCATGACAAACCAGATGAAACCTTTGATTCCACGGACTTTTATGTAAGTTTCATCAGCGGTAAAGACTTTACCTTTTTCGTAAGGATATTTATCTACAAAAGGCTTCACGCAGAGGGCGGCAGTTTTACAGTAGTTAGCAACCATCTGATGGGAAATGGAGATGCCGTGTATGTCTTTTAAAGCTTGTGCAGTCTTTCTGAGTGATAGTCCGAGGTTGACTTTATATGTGAGACACAGAGACATGACCTGTGCGTTATGCTTTGTGAATTTAAGGGATGAAGCATTCTTTGGAAGGGTGGTTATATCGAACTTGAAAAAGTCTATCACGAACTCGCGATAGATGTAGTGAAGCTTATATTTGTTCTTGCCGTAGTTTTCATCAAGGTCTTCCTTGTCAACCTTCTTCAGGTTGTGTAGATAGTAAGGACACTTGGGGTTTACACACTTATGGATTACAAAGTGCTTGCGCTCCTTCTTTTGTACAAGGGTATGGGAACAGTGAGGACATTTAAGATGGAGTTTTGAGAATGCGTTTCCAGCATTTTCAAAGAAAGTGGTTTCACATACCTTGCAGAGAAGCTGACCTGCCTTACCGTTGTTGCGGTAAATATAATCAACCGGAGCATCACACCTTGGGCACTTGCAGTTTTTAGACAGATGAGGATCTGTTTTGCGACGGATAGGTTTCAGTATTTTCCCATTGTGCGAGGCGGGATATTCAGCGATGATCTTTTTCCATTTGAGCTTAGGGAGAGGTTCTTTGACAATAGGGAGCTCATCTATCTTGAACTTTTGATATTTTGGAGAATGGGCATCATCAAAGGCCCATTGCTTTAAAGGTATATATTTGCAGATAAAATTTATCAGCCAGCAATTCTGCTGATAAAGGTATTGGATTAACTGAAGTAAATAAAGTATAATGTCCATGAGCATTGGCTCCTTTCTGGATGTCGGTTTGGCGATTGACATTATACCAAAAAAGGGAGGTCAATGCTCTTTTTATTTAAACCTCCCGAGAATAAAGGATTTAGTATCAAAAAGGAGTGTCAGATTTGACACTACCATTTAATATATGGAGTAAGAACTATGCAGGAATCAAATGTAGATGCTCATCTGTTTTATCTGAAAGTAGTGTCTGTAAATGGTGTATTTTACAGCGGAAAATGCAGAGCTGTCGTACTTCCTTGTATCGACGGTGAAATGGCATTCCTTGCTCACCATGAAGAGATGTTCCTAGCTATATATGATGGACAGATAAGGATACAAAAAGAAGATGGAAGCTGGATCGAAGCTATTGTAAGCCTTGGATCAGCTCAGTATGCCAACAACAGATGCACCATTTTTGTTGACACCTGCGAGTTGCCTGAAGAAATCGATAAGAGGAGAGCAACAGAAGCCCTCGAGCTTGCACAGGAACACCTGCGTCAGGAACAGTCCATACGTGAGCATCAAATGTCACAGGCAGCAATGGCAAGAGCTTTGACAAGACTTAAATACTCCACATCCAAAAATATCAATCTTGATTAATTAAAAATTGATCTAAGTTTTCAGAGACTTTCGAATAATTCGGAAGTCTCTTTGTTCTTTTACTTCCCATAATAGCTTTGAATATTAAAGTCCAAAAAGTCTAATTAGTAAAAAAATACAAAATACAGTTCAAATTAGTTCATAAGATTACTAGATTCCATGTTTTAATTTGATAGTTCGGTAAAAATAGTATAAATAAATTATTAAATTTGAGCGTTTTGCGCCTTTTGTACATACAAATTTATTGTTTTTGGCTACTTTGTGCGATAAAATTAATATGTTATAGTGCGTTATCAAATAATCACACATAAAATAACGGAAAAGGAGGTAAACTCATTGGCACAGGAATCAATTCAGGCTATTCGTGAAGCTGAAAACACCGCTTCTGTTAAAGAAAAAGAAGCAAAGGCAAAAGCGATTGAAATCGTTGACACGGCTAAAAAAGAAGCTGAGGAAATGATCAAAGCTCGCATTGATGCTGCCAGAAAAGAAGGTGCAGCTTCATTAGAAAACGCCAGTGCACAAAATGAATCGATCATCACAAAAGCAAAGGAAGAAGCTACTGCTGAGATTGCCAAGCTTAAAGAAGCTGTATCCCAGAAGGAGAATGACGCTGTTAAAGCAATTGTAGATGCTCTGATTTGATCCGTTTTTTAATTAAATACTATAAAGATAAGAAAGGAGGGTAATTCATGTCTGTATTGCCAATGAAACGAGTTCTTATCATCGGTCTAAGAAAAGACAGAAAGCAGATGTTGGAACTTCTGCAGCGCAAGGGCGCATTGCAGATCACAACAACAAAAGCTGACGAAGATGAAGAGAATGACGTTTTTAAACATATCGACATGTCCAGTGCCAAGACTACTTTTGACAAGAATGTAGTTCTTGCTACACAGGCTCTTGGCGTATTGGATGCAGTGGTGCCACCACAGGGCGGCGGTGGAATGTTTGCCGGAAGAGAAAAGATGTCTCTGACTGACTATCAGACACATACAGCCCAGCGTGAAAAGATCATGGAAATGGTATATGACATCAATGCACTTGCTAAAAAGCGTGCAGAGATCCAGGCTGATATACCTAAATATGAAGCACAGCTGGAAGCACTTTCTCCATGGATGCAGTTTGAACTGCCACTGGAATTTGCAGGAACCAAGACTACAAAAGCCTTTGTAGGTACACTGCCAAATGAACAGTCAATGCAGCAGATACTGGAGGACATACATAAAAATGCTCCAACAGTTGAAGGCGTTGATGTGTCGATAGTAAGTGCATCATCTGAGCAGACATGCGTACTCATCGTATGTCACAAAAATGACGCTGCTACTCTTGAAGAAGCACTGCGTCGAATGAATTTTGCAAGACCGGTAGTATCTGGAGGTGTTCCAACCACCATGTCAGCCGAATTGCAGAACAGATTGAGTAAACTTCATGAGGCTGAAGATAGCACAAAAGATAAGATAGCTTCTTATGCTTCAAGAAGAGATGACCTGAAGTTCATTATTGATTACTTCAAGATGAGATCTGATAAATACGAGATCATCAGTGGTCTATCTCAAACCAAGCGTGTATTCCTTATTGACGGATATATTCCATCAAAAGATGCAAACGTTTTACAGTCACTTCTTGAATCAAGATTTGACTGCTGTATTGAATTAAAAGATCCGGACCCAAGTGAAGATCCGCCGGTAAAACTTAAGAACAACTGGTATGCAACTCCTGTAGAAGGAGTAGTAGCAGGATATTCACTTCCAAATAAGTTTGAGATCGATCCTACATTTGTAGCTTCTCTTTTCTACTATTGCTTATTTGGTCTGATGTTATCTGATGCAGGATACGGTCTGATCATGATCATATTCTGTGCCATTGTCCTTGCTAAAAACAAAAACATGGAAAAAGGAACAGCTGATTTCATCAGGATGCTGCTTGGATGCGGTATCGGAACACTGTTCTGGGGTGTTATGTTCGGAAGTTTCTTTGGAGACGCTGCTACCAAGATTGCAACAACATTCTTTGGTGTTACAGAAGTTCCAAACTTCTTCCCATTTGCACCTGTATGGTTTGATACCATCAAAGAACCGATCAGAATGCTTGGATTTGCATTCATAATCGGACTCATCCACATGTTTACAGGACTTGGAGTTCTGGCATACATGGATATCAAACAGGGCAAGATACTTGATGCTATATATGATGTACTGTTCTGGTACATGCTCCTTATCGGATGCGTAGGACTTCTTCTCACAACTGATATGATAGCTTCAATGTTTGGACTTAACCTCAATCTGCCACCTGTATTTGGAACAGTCATGATGGTCATGGCTCTTATAGGTGCAGTAGGAATCATCCTGTTTGGTGGAAGAGAATCAAGGAACCCATTCAAACGTATCCTGAAAGGTCTCTATGCACTGTATGGAATCAGTAGTTACTTAAGTGACGTGCTTTCATATTCAAGACTTCTTGCTCTTGGACTTGCTACAGCAGTTATCTCTCAGGTATTTAACCAGATGGGAACCATGGCAGGCAACGGACCTGTAGGAATAGTGCTATTCATCGTAGTATTCCTTTTAGGACATACCTTGAACCTGCTGATAAATGCCCTTGGTGCATACGTTCATACCAACCGTCTTGAATACGTAGAATTCTTTGGTAAGTTCTACAACGGCGGCGGTAAAGAATTTACACCATTCAAGGAAAATACAAATTATTACAACGTTCAGGAATAACATCTATGAGATGTTAACCATATCAATCAAAAACTATTAAGTTTATGGAGGACACATTTTATGGAAAACTTAGGATTATTCTTCGCAATTCTTGGTGCAGCACTTGCAGCATTACTTGCTGGCGCAGGATCAGCAAAAGGAACAGGTATGACTGGTCAGGCAGCAGCTGGCGTAGTTACAGATGATCCATCACAGTTTGGTCACGTACTCGTACTTCAGCTTCTTCCAGGTACACAGGGTATTTACGGTCTGCTTGTTGCATTCATCGCTCTTCAGAACCTCGGCGTTATCTCAGGTAACATTCAGGATATCTCTCTTCTTAAGGGACTTTCATATCTTGCAGCTTGCCTGCCAATCGCTATCGTAGGCTATATCTCAGCTATCAACCAGGCTAAAACAGCTGTTGCATCAATCGCACTTGCAGCTAAGCGTCCAGACCAGTTTGGTAAATCAATGATTTTCCCTTCAATGGTTGAGACATATGCTATCCTTGCTCTTCTGATTTCTTTCCTGGCACTGAATGGTGTAAGTTCATTAACATTCTAATAAATAGGGAAAAAATACAGGAGGAATCGTAATGGCAGGACTTGATAAAATACTTAGCCAGATAACAGCTGAATCTGATGCAGCCATTAAAGAGATACTCTCAAAGGCTGAAAAAGAAGCTGCTGATATCAAAGCTCAGGCCGAAAAAGAGGCCAATGAAGCGGTAGAGAAGATCAACCGCGAATCTGCTAGTCGCCTGTCAGATCAGAAATCCAGAGCCGAGTCAGCTGCAGCTCTTGCCAAGAGACAGATGCTCCTTGGAGAAAAGCAAAAGCTCATCGGTGAAGTGATTGATAAAGCAAAGGAAAGCCTCTTAAATCTGTCAGATAAAGAATATTTTGACACACTGATAAAGCTTGTTAAAAACAATGCGCTTCCTCAGGATGGCGAGATAATCTTTAATGAAAAAGATCTAAAGAGACTCCCTTCGGATTTCTCATCAAAGGTCCAAGCTGCAGCTGCAGAACGTAAGGGTACTTTGAAGGTATCTAACGAGACAAGACCGATTGATGGCGGATTTGTACTAGCTTATAACGGAATTGAAGAAAATTGTTCAATCTCCGCTTTATTCGAAACTAATGTTGAAGAACTACAGGACAAAATACAGACCCTGCTGTTCAAGCAGTAACATGTCAGTGAAAGGATAGATATGTCTGAAGAATATATTTACGCGGTAGCGAGAATAAGAGGAAAAGAACTATCCCTGTTAAATGGTCAGTTCATGGACTCTTTGATTGCAGCCAAAAATTACCAGGAATGTCTTCGTCTCCTTTCCGATCATGGCTGGGATGCAGGCGAAGGTGATGCTCCTGAGGTGCTCCTTAAAAAGGAACGTGATAAAACATGGCAGTTCATCTCAGAGCTAGTTCCGGATATGTCTGTTTTCGATGTGTTTCTGTATGCCAATGATTACCACAATCTTAAGGCTGCAGTGAAACAGGTAGTTGATACTTCTGAACACACAGGTATCTACGCAGAAAAAGATCAGTGCACAATTGATCCTAAGCAGATACAGAAAGCTATTCAGGATAGAGACTACCAGCTGTTACCTGAAGATATGCAAGCAGTTGCCAAAGAAGCCCTGGATGTGCTATTGCACACCGGTGATGGACAGCTATGCGATGTGATTATAGATAAAGCTGCACTTGAAAAGATTTATGAATCTGGTAAGAAATCAAAAAGCGATATCATGAAGCTATATGGTGAGCTGACTGTAGCATCCGCAAATATCAAAACTGCAATCCGTGCCTGCAGAACAGGCAAGGACAAACAGTTTCTTGAGAGGGCACTTGTTAAGTGCGAATCTCTGGATATAAGCCGTCTGGCAGACGCGGCTGTGGATAGTCTGGACTCTATTTACGAATATCTTGAGCGCACAAGCTATTCAGACGCGATTCCTGAGATCAAGAAATCGCCTTCTGCATTTGAGCGTTGGTGTGACAACCGCATCATAGAGAGTATCAGACCACAGATTCATAACCCGTTTACAATCGGACCTCTTGCAGCATATATACTGGCACGAGAGAATGAAATCAAGACAGTAAGAATTATTTTATCCGGAAAGATAAATGATCTGGCAGAAGAATCTGTCAGGGAAAGGGTAAGGGAAATGTATGTATAGAATAGCAGTCATGGGTGATACAGACAGTATCTACGGATTTGCTGCTCTAGGCCTTGATACATACCCTGTCACAGACCCTGTTGCAGCAAGCAAAAAGCTCCGTGAACTGGCTGAAGGCGATTACGCTGTCATATATATCACAGAAGCTCTTGCAGATAAATTAACTGCCGAAATAGATCACTACAGAGAAATGATGTTACCAGCTATCATCCTGATCCCGGGCGTTTCCGGCAATACAGGAAAGGGTATACAGGCTGTCAAGAAATCAGTTGAACAGGCTGTTGGCTCGGACATCATATTTGGCTCATAAAAGAAACCAATACTGTTATGTAGCACATATTATCTTGCGGTAATGATCGCAGAAATGGAGCACAATAAAATGAGTACAGGAACAATTAAAAAAATTGCCGGACCTCTTGTTATTGCCAGAGGTATGGGCGATGCAAATATGTTCGACGTTGTTCGTGTTAGTGAACAGCGACTGATTGGTGAGATCATCGAAATGCATGGCGATGAAGCTTCCATTCAGGTATATGAGGAGACATCCGGTCTTGCTCCGGGCTCTCCAGTTGAATCAACAGGCCAGCCTATGAGTGTAGAACTTGGACCTGGTTTGATCGGTAGTATTTACGATGGTATCCAGAGACCTCTGGATGACATCATGAAGGTTACAGGAGGTAACCTCCTTAAGCGTGGTGTTGAAGTTCCTTCTCTTAAGAGAGACAAGACTTGGCACTTCGTACCTACAGTAAAAGTAGGCGATAGCGTTGTTGAAGGTGATGTTATCGGTACAGTAGCTGAAACACCTATCGTAACTCAGAAGATCATGGTTCCACCGGGAGTATGTGGAACGATCGATCAGATTGCAGAAGGCGATTTCACTGTTACAGATAATGTAGCAAGGATCAAAGGTGAAGGCGGATTTACTACAGAAATAGGCCTCATGCAGAAATGGCCTGTACGTAAGGGACGTCCTTACAAAGCAAAACATTCACCTGATATGCCACTTATCACAGGTCAGCGTATCATCGATATGCTTTTCCCTATTGCTAAGGGTGGTGTAGCAGCTGTTCCTGGACCATTCGGTTCCGGTAAGACAGTCGTACAGCATCAGCTGGCTAAATGGGCAGAGGCTGATATCGTTGTATACATCGGATGTGGTGAGCGTGGTAATGAGATGACCGACGTTCTGAACGAGTTCCCTGAACTGATCGATCCTAAGACAGGACACTCACTGATGGAGAGAACTGTTCTTATCGCCAATACATCTGATATGCCTGTTGCAGCTCGAGAAGCTAGTATCTATACAGGTATCACAATTGCTGAGTACTTCCGTGACATGGGTTATTCAGTAGCCCTCATGGCTGACTCAACATCACGTTGGGCAGAAGCTCTTCGTGAGATGTCAGGACGACTTGAAGAGATGCCTGGTGAAGAAGGATACCCTGCTTACCTTGGATCTCGTCTGGCACAGTTCTATGAGCGTGCAGGACGCGTTAACTGCCTTGGTAGCGATAATCGTGAAGGATCACTTTCAGTTATCGGTGCTGTATCACCAGCCGGTGGTGATATTTCTGAACCTGTAACACAGGCTACACTCCGTATCGTTAAGGTATTCTGGAGACTTGATGCCAACCTTGCATATAAACGTCACTTCCCGGCTATCAACTGGCTGGAATCATATTCACTGTATGATCAGATGGATAAGTGGTTCTCAGAAAATGTAGCTGAAGACTGGATGGATTATAAGAGCAGGATCATGTTACTGCTCCAGGATGAATCAACACTTCAGGAAATGGTACAGCTGATCGGTGAAGATGCACTTTCAGCTCCTGACAGACTTAAGATGGAAGCTGCAAGATCTATCCGTGAAGATCTGCTTCAGCAGAATGCGTTCATGGAAGAAGATACATATACATCACTTCATAAGCAGTACATGCTGATGAAGCTTGTAATGTCATTCTATGATATCTGCGGACAGGCACTTGAAAAGGGTGCTGATATCAACAAGCTGATAGCAATGGATGTTCGTGAACCAATCGGACGTTTCAAGTACACAGCTGAAAAAGATGTTGATGCAAGATTCAAAGAAATTGAGCAGAAGCTTGTTCAGGAAGTTGATACAATCACCGCTCAGAAGGAGGACTTCTAAATGCCAAAAGAGTATAGAACCATACAAGAGGTTGCCGGTCCTCTAATGCTTGTACGTGGCGTTTCAGATGTTGCGTATGATGAAGTCGGCGAGATTGAACTTTCAAATGGCGAGAAACGTCGTTGTAAAGTTCTTGAGATTGATGACGGTAATGCACTTGTACAGTTGTACGAAGCATCTACCGGTATCAACCTTGAAAGTAGTAAAGTAAGATTCCTTGGCCGAAGCCTTGAGCTGGGCGTATCAGAAGATATGCTCTCCCGTGTCTTTGACGGTCTTGGACATCCAATAGATGGCGGTCCGGATATTCTTCCAGAAGAAAGAAGAGATATCAATGGTCTTGCCATGAACCCAGCTGCCAGAATGTACCCATCAGAGTTCATTCAGACAGGTGTATCTGCAATCGATGGACTGAACACACTGGTTAGAGGTCAGAAGCTTCCTATTTTCTCAGCTTCAGGTCTTCCACATGCTCAGCTTGCAGCGCAGATCGCTCGTCAGGCAAAAGTACGCGGCACCAACGAGCAGTTCGCCGTTGTATTCGCTGCTATGGGTATCACATTCGAAGAATCCAACTTCTTCGTTGAATCCTTCAAAGAAACAGGAGCTATCGACAGAGCAGTACTGTTCATGAACCTGGCTAATGACCCGGCTGTAGAACGTATCGCTACTCCTCGTATGGCACTTACAGCTGCCGAGTTCCTTGCATTTGAAAAAGACATGCACGTACTTGTAATCATGACAGATATCACCAACTACGCTGATGCCCTTCGTGAAGTATCTGCTGCACGTAAAGAGGTTCCGGGACGTCGTGGATATCCTGGTTACATGTATACTGACCTTGCTACACTCTATGAGCGTGCCGGTCGTCAGAAAGGTAAGAAAGGATCTATCACACTTATCCCGATCCTATCCATGCCTGAAGATGACAAGACTCACCCAATCCCTGACCTTACAGGATATATCACAGAAGGACAGATCATCCTTTCTCGTGACCTGTATCGTAAAGGTGTACAGCCTCCTATCGACGTACTTCCATCTCTGTCACGTCTGAAGGATAAAGGTATCGGTGAAGGCAAGACTCGTGAAGATCATGCCAACACAATGAACCAGCTCTTTGCAGCTTACTCTCGTGGTAAGGATGCCAAGGAACTGATGGTTATTCTTGGTGAAGCAGCGCTGTCAGATATTGATAAACTGTATGCTAAGTTTGCTGATGAATTCGAAGAAAAGTACGTTTCTCAGGGCTATCGTAGTGATAGAAGTATTGAGGAAACACTTGAAATCGGTTGGGATCTCTTAAGGATCCTTCCACGAAGCGAACTGAAACGTATCAAGGATGAGTATCTTGATAAGTACTACGACAAGAAATAAGTCAGGAAAGGAGCGTAAATGGCTACAGTTAATCCAACCCGAATGGAGCTGCAGAGGCAGAAAGCTAAGCTTGCTACAGCTGCAAGAGGCCATAAGTTATTAAAGGATAAACGTGATGAGCTGATGCGTGAATTTCTGGACCTTGTTAGAGAAAACAGAGCTCTGCGTGAAAAAGTAGAAAAAGGCCTTAAAGAGGCAAATAAAAACTTTGTCATGGCCAGATCTACAATGTCTGCAGAGGCTGTTGAGGTAGCATTTATGGCTAGTAAGCAGGAAGTATCAATTGATGTTTCCAGCAAAAATGTCATGAGTGTTAATATTCCTCAGTTCGAGATCAAGACCCGTACATCAGATGCCAATGATATCTATTCATACGGTTTTGCGTTCACATCAAGTGATCTTGATGATGCTGTAACATCTCTCTCAGAGCTGCAGCAGGACATGCTAAAACTCGCTGAAGTAGAAAAATCCTGTCAGCTGATGGCGGCAGAGATCGAAAAAACAAGACGTCGTGTAAACGCCCTTGAACATGTCATGATCCCTAGCTATCAGGAGAACATCAAGTACATCTCAATGAAACTTGATGAAAATGAACGTAGTTCTCAGATAAGGCTGATGAAGGTTAAGGATATGATGCTTGAGGATGCTCACCACTACAAAGACAAAGCACCAGAAGCTGTTGTCGATGAAGTATAAAAAATAACAGAACTAAAAAGAGAAGTGCTCTCGAAATTGAAGGCGCTTCTCTTTTTTTTCTTAAAATGAGTCACTGGGGACGTATCAAATTGACTCATTGCGCACAATGAGTCACTGGGGACGTATCATTTTGACTCATTGCATACAATGAGTCAAAATGATACGTCCCCGGTGACTCACCCGTGATTCTTTATTGGATATAAATAAAAGTCGTTTTTCTAAAAGCACTGACGATCCTGACTATTGCTGAATACATAAGTCCAAGACTGTACATATATACAGCGGTATTGTGTTTTCCTATAAAAACAATGCAGACAAGAGCGATGATCAGATTGACAATGCCATGGGATAGCTTAAGCTTCCATGATCGTGCGCCATAGCGCTTGTCCTCACCTGCTCTTAATATTTCTACCAGGGCAGAAAAAGCATGTATAACGATCAGGTATATAAGTACATAGACCCTTGGAATATCAGATAATGTTGCTGTAAGATATCCAAAATCCAACATGACGATGGCTCTGTACAGTATCATCCTTCCACCCACCATGAACCTCGCCATTGTAAAATAGTAGATCAAAGACTTGATGCCATAAAACATGAGCCCCAAAGAAATAAACATCAGCACCACCGGATAACCTTCCTCCGGCGCTAGCATCATCAATGCAGCCAGATAAAGTGTTATGCCTCCTGTGACAAAAGCCCTTATCCTCTGAAGTCTGGTCATAAAATACCTCCTTCCCGCCTGATTTCTTTGGAAAATCCGGCAAGGATATTACCTGATCTATAGATCTGATTAGTGACCATTCCTTTTTGCGCTATTGCACCTTCGATAAATTTGCCAAGAAACGTTGATTCTTTTGCACCTTTATCAGTTTGGAGATATTCATCCTGATAGCGGTCCAGATCAAATTTATCAATATTTTCGCCAGACAATTCTTCTCCAAATGCCTTCCAATCGGCACTTGCGTCGGGTTGTCTTTTTCTGAGAATAGCATTTATCCTTTCTGCAAAAGGAGCTATGGCATCAGTATCATATCTATCTGTTTCAAACGAATCTATATCACCTTTCAGATATTTCATGGCATAAATCATCTGACAAAATGCCTTTTTGTAATCTGAAGGATTGTCTTTTACAACTTCCTCATAATCATTCCACGCAGGAAGATACTTGTATTTCATAAAACTATAATCCGGCAGATGCCCGGCTCTGCCATGTCCAAGATTCATAACAGAGTTTTCATTGCTCTGATAGAGACTATTAGTGTATGCGCCTGCTTCAAGGTCATCAGGCTGCGTAGGATTATGCTTAAATACGATCTTTTTTTCCTGATCCCCATCAACCTCATAAAAATATCCATCGGTATTATTGATCACAAGAGATGGAGTTCCTGCAAAATACATATGCGCCCAGGTATCTGCCAGCACATGCATTGCTATACCTGCATGCTGAAGTGATTTACCTTTTGCAAGCTCTACTGTTTTAACTACAAGGTCACTGTTAGGTCCACATATAAGCCTGTATTTGTTCATATACCTCTTGGTACGCCACTTTTTTCTGGCATAGAGATCTTTTGGCAAAAAATGAAAAGATGCCCAAATCCTTGTAATATCCTGCAGACCAATAATATCTGTTCTTGCATCCATCAGTTCCAACTGCAATTGCGTTGTAGCCGCGTATCCGGGAGCATGTAGCCTTGTCAAAAAAGATCTTGAACACAGATCCACCAGCTGAGCACTATAACATATATCCATGCACTCTTCATGAGAGAAACCTGCCAAAAATGCGGCGCAATATGTAGCATAATAGTGAAAATCTTCCTGCATATCAGCCCTGCCTCTTCTTTTTTTCTAATAGTGAAATTTTTATAGCTGAGAAGACAATCTCAAATAACGCCAATGTAAACGTCAGCTCTACGAGAAACGCTGCAAATGACGTATCAGATAAATAAGATTCTTCACCTTGTGATGTGAAATAATATGGAAGCCCCATAACACTTACGACGAAATATACCGCAGCAGCTATCATAAGAACAATAGAGCTTTTTCCGTCCCTGCCACATTTGATGGCCTTAATACCAATAAAAATATTGATAGCCAAAAAAGCTGAATAAACTAATAATGTGAGGATCATGATTGCCATAGTTGCAAATTTACTGGATATATCAGCATTTGCATTCGTTAGATAAGAGTCCATATTTTGTCTGTTCCATAGCGTCAAGATCCATATCTTCATACATTGCCATAAGCCAAACAGTATCGTACCAGCGCCTGCTATTGTAAGATTTTTCCTATATTTCCTGATCTGTGCTTCAACACTCACCATAAACAATCCCCCGTATATTAATAAATTATACAACATTTAGAGTCACTGGGGACGTATCAAATTGACTCATTGCATACAATGAGTCGATTTGATACGTCCCCGCTGACTCATTGCACACAATGAGTCAATTTGATACGTCCCCAGTGACTCAATAAAAAAGGCTTCCGATCAACCGGAAGCCTTTTAAAATGCACATAGCGCTAAGTATATAATTAATTACAGTTCAATATTGTTTTTCTTGCAAAGCTCTCTTGCGCTTTCAACAGAATCCTTACCAGTCTTGTTCTTGATTGGTGCAAATTCATGTTCACGAACAACTTCGTAAGGAAGGCAGCTCTTAAGCTCGTGGATCATATCAAGAACCAGCTGCTCAAATTTGCAACCATTAGGTTCTTCTGGCTTTACAAGATTGCCGTTTTCATCAAGATATGGAATCTTCTTTTCTACAACATGGAGAGGAAGAGCACGTGCTGCAATCTCTTCAAGTTCAGGCTCATGGAAGAGGTAGTTGAGGATAACGCCATAGTTGTAAGCAGGGTCGCCATTCTCATCCTTGGCATCCATCATTTCCTGTGACAGCTCATAATACTCAACGATAGAAGGCTTGCCATCTTCAAGACACATAACACCTACACCTTCATTTGGAGCAGCCTTTTTAACAACCTTGGCACCTACAGATACACCGTTCACTACAGTAGCACCTACAAAGCAAGGATCAGCGATTCTCTGAAGAACGTTATCAACTGCAAAAATGTCAATCCATTCAATGCCTTCTTTGTGGAGAACATCGCCAAGACCTGCTTTTAACATAGATGAGAACCATCCGGCATTTCCGTTAGGAGATGTAGAGATGCGTCCCTTTTCTTCCATGTATACCTTGCCGTTGTAATCAGAAGCAGGAGCCATATCCTGTTTAAAGAATGTGATCTTGTCTTCAGGATATCCAAAGTAGTTGTGCTCCTTTAAGAACTGAGTTGTCTTCTCATGATTCTTTTCACTTGTCATGATAAATAAGTGAATATAAGTATTATCAGCGGCCTTTACAGTATCCAGAAGATTCTCGATTATTCTCTGGAAGATGTAAACGTCCTTGGTAATACCAATATTGTACATGCCCTTAGGATCGTCAGAACCAAGTCTTGTTCCCATACCGCCAGCCAGAAGACAAGCAGCGACCTTGCCTGCTTTGATAGTCTCGATACCGGCTTTAGTATATTCATCCTTTTTAGCTTCGATCTCTGAGAGCTGCATAGCTGCAAGTGGCTCGAACTTACCGCGCTTACCGGCTTCGCCTCTGTGCTTGCAGTTTTCAAGTACAGCAAAATCAGTCTGGTCAATCTGCTCTAAAAGAGCCTTTTTTTCATCTTCGCTTAATTCATCATAGTATTTAAGGACATGTTCCTGTCCAAAATCGGCCAGTTTCTTTTTAGCTTCTTCAAATGTCATATTGTAACCACCTTTCAATTCCTAGCGAACTGTCTCGTTTATAATAGATATAGTATAACATTTATTGTAGGTTATTTCGAGTAAAAGAAAATGCACATAATATTGCTCTGTGATTTAGGAAATGATAGAATAAATATGTTCGGTATATTGTAATATTGGTGGTTTTGGAGCATTTGTCTGAGGGGGCAAAATGAAGAAAAAAATATTGATCATAGCTGCCATAGTTATTCTTGTGGGCGCTGCCGGCGCCTTTCTTTATAATGATTATTCATCCCGCATATACCTGCAGGCAGAGACTGAGGCGGGGACCCCTATTAATGTAGATGATTTTAAAAAGAAGGAAACGATAGATGCACAGATACTATCTGTCAATGATGTGGCTACTACAATTATAGATACAACAGTAGTTGGTGAAAAAGATATCGTGATAAAATCAGGACTTTTTACCTATCACTGTAAGCTCAACGTCATAGATACCATCGCACCAACAGTGGAAGGACAGGATGTGGTATTAGAGGCTGGTGAAACTGCAAGCCCAAAAGATTTTATCCTTGAAGCTGATGACGTTACAAGTATCGATATAGCATATGCCAATGAGCCAGATTACACGGATTACGGCAAGCAGGCAGTATCTGTCAATGTTACAGATGCAGGAGGAAACGTATCCACTGTAACAGCTCATCTGACCATACAGCCTATCTATGAAGAACTGACAATAGAAGCAGGACAAGACATTCCTGCAATCAGCGATTTTTTATTACCTTCTACTGACAAAAATGCTGAAGTGCAGAAATGGTCAGGTTTTGGCTCTGTCAAGACTGACACAGTAGGAGATTATGTTGTAGTACTCAGAGTAGGAAAGGGCATGTATGCCAGCACTATCCACGTTCAAGACACTACGCCACCAGTCCTGGAAGTTCAGAATCTGTCAGGATATACCACCAGTAATTTTACAATGGATGACTTTATAACAGAGCTTGAAGATGTCACTGAGGTAGAGGTGGCATTTGAGACAGAGCCTGATTATTCCAAGATAGGAACCCAGAAACTTACCATCGTTGCAACAGATGGTGGTAATAATGAGGTCAAAAAAGATGTCACCCTGACCCTTGCAAAAGATACAGAAGCTCCGGTTATAGCAGGCGTTAGAAATAGAAGTGTATTTATAGGTGACAGCATTTCTTACCGAAATGGAATAACTATTTCTGATAACTGCGACAGAGACATAGCCCTCAAAATAGACAGCAGTAATGTATCTTTGGCAGTACCTGGAACCTACACAGTTGTATATTCAGCAACCGACAGAGCTGGTAACAGCACCCAGGAAAGTGCGACAGTAACAGTTGCAGAGCGAAGCTACGATACAGCAACAATCAATGCCCTTGCCGATGCAGTATTAGCACAGATCATCACCCCTGATATGACAGGCTATCAGAAGCTTGAAGCAATCTACAGGTGGATCAAAGCCAATATCAGATACGAGAATCATTCAGATAAAACAGATTATAACAGAGGTGCTTACGAAGGATTGCATGACAGAAAAGGAGACTGTTTTGTCTATGCATCTACAGCCAATGCACTATTATCAAGAGCAGGCATAACCACCATGATAATACAGAAGATTCCTGCCAAGACCCAGCATTTCTGGAATCTTGTGGATATAGGAGAGGGCTGGCACCACTTTGATACAACACCTCGTCGTACACCACTTACATGTATATACATGACAGATGCAGAGCTTATGGCTTATTCCAATGCCAACAACCTGTCACATAACTATGACAGGAGCCTGTATCCTGTAATACCTTGATGAAGTGTTTTTTTTTACGGGGGGAAAAAACATGGGGATATTGGGAGTAATAGGAGGCCTGGGGCCAATGGCAACGGCCTTGTTCATGGAGATGGTCATTGAGATGACCGATGCTGATAGTGATCAGGAACATGTCAAGATGATCATATATGATATGCCGACCATACCGGACAGAACCAGGCATATATTGGGGCTGAGCGAAGATGATCCTTCTGTTGAGATCATCAGGATAGGCAAAAGACTCGCCGCTGATGGTGTATGCGAGATAGCAATTCCATGTATAACTGCCTCTTATTATCACAAAGAGGTGGAAAAACAGATCCATCTGCCCATAGTCAATGGCATCAAAGAGACAGGTGAGTATCTGTGCCAGGATCATGTAAGGAAAGTCGGCATAATGGCCACTGACGGAACCATGCAGTGCAGGCTTTTTGACAAGGAACTTAGTAAATGTAACATTGAATGCGTATATCCCGATGAGGAATACCAGAAAAAGGTCATGTACCTGATCTACAACAATGTCAAAGCCGGAAAACCGGCCGAGATGGATGTATTTAATGAGGTGGTAGACCACCTGCTAAAAAAAGGAGTGAACAGAGTATTACTAGGCTGTACTGAATTATCAGTAATAAAGCATCAAAACCAGGTCCCTGAAACGTGCCTTGATGTAATGGAAATAATGGCAAGGCGATGCGTCAAAGACTTTGGAAAACTAAAAAAAGAGTGGGAAAACTTATGAGAACTAACGTACTTGAAGATCTGGACGAAATTGTAAAAAAGGTTCCGGATAAGATTGCATTTGCTGATGATCACACCAGCTACAGCTTTAAAGATATTTATGAGCATAGTGGAAGTATAGCCACAAAACTTGCAGAGGATGGTTTTTACAAAGAACCCGTCCTGATATTTATGAAAAAAAGTCCTGAGGAGATCGCATCCTTTTTTGGCGTAATAAGGTCAGGGTGCTATTATGTGCCTATCGATGAGGAGATGCCTGTCACAAGGATATCTCTCATAATCGAGAATTGTAAGGCAAGAGCCATGATCATTGATGAGTCTACAAAAGAGGCAGCAGGCAGGCTCGCCTACGAAGGCAGAATATACAGCTATGAAGAGATGCTTGGCACCAGTGTCGATCTCAAGACGCTCACATCGATCCGTGAAAAAGCTATTGATACGGATCCAATCTATATCGTCTTTACATCTGGATCAACAGGTGTACCAAAAGGAGTCTGTGCATGTCACAGATCTGTTCTTGATTATATTGAACAATTATCTGATGTTCTGGGATTCAATGAAGATACCGTTTTTGGCAACCAGTCACCTTTGTATTTTGATGCATGCCTAAAGGAAGTGTATCCGACTATCAGATACGGAGCCACAACCTATCTGATTCCCCATGAACTTTTTACATTCCCCAAAAAGATAGTTGAATATCTTAATGATAAAAAAATAAATACCATCTGCTGGGTTGTGTCTGCCCTTACTATCATCTCTTCTTTTAAGACCTTTGATAGTATAAAGCCAGAGTACTTACATACCATAGCCTTTGGAAGCGAAGTATTTCCTATAAAGCAGTACAGACTGTGGAGAGCAGCACTGCCTGATGCGACCTTTACTAATCTCTATGGACCAACAGAAGGTACCGGCATGAGTTGTTACTACAGGGTAGCAAAAGACCACGTATTTGAAGATCACGACGTTATCCCTATAGGCCGCCCGTTTAAAAACACAGAAGTAATGCTCATAAAACCAGATAATACCCTTGCCCGGGACGGAGAAGAGGGTGAGATAACCCTTCGAGGCACCTGCGTCACTCTTGGCTATTACAATAATCCGGAAAAAACAAAAGAAGCTTTTGTCCAGAATCCGCTTAACACAGCCTATCCAGAGATTGTCTATAAGACAGGTGATATAGGTAAAAGAGATGCCAATGGAAATCTGATCTTTGTCTCAAGGAAAGACTATCAGATAAAGCATATGGGACACAGGATCGAGCTTGGAGAAATTGAAAGTAACGTCAATCTCCTTGAAGAGATCAAGATGTCAGGATGCATCTATGATGACCAGAAGGGCAAGATAGTCCTGTATTACGTAGGTGATATCTCAGCCGGCGAAGTCACTGGCAGGTTAAAGGAGATGCTTCCAAGATATATGTTGCCTAATAAGATAAGGCAGCTTAATGAGATGCCATTTACAGCCAATGGCAAGATAGACAGAAAACAGTTAAAAAATATGTATCTTAATTCATAAAAAAATTCATAATCTCAAGGAGAAAAGCTATGAAAGAAAAGTTGTTGGAAATCTTAAATGATCTGCATGAGGACATCGATTTTGAAACTGAAAAGGATCTGGTAGCCAGAAAGATATTGGATTCTTTCGATGTGGTTACTTTGGTAAATGAGATATGTGATGAATTTGATATAGAGATAACGGCAGATGAGATGATGCCTGAGAATTTTAAGGACCTTGATTCTATGCTTTCACTTATTGCAAGCAAAGTAGATGAGGATTAAGGGATGCTGTTTACTTCATATTCATTTATACTCTTTGTTTTTATAGTCTTTTGCCTGTACTATCTATTGCCGCAAAAGTGGCAGTGGCTTGTATTACTGCTTGCCAGCTATGTATTTTACTTTTTTGCAGGAAGGACATTCCTCATATACATACTGGTGACAACAGTATCTACCTACTACGCAGCAGTTCTGATACAGGATAAAAGAAAAGCCTTTGAAGAATATTTTGAAGCTAATAAAAAAAGTCTGGATAAAGAAGCCAAAAAAGAATTAAAGGAAAAGAACAAAAAGAGCCTGTTCCACATACTACTGGCATGCCTGATATTAAATATCGGAATACTTGCAGTAGTCAAATACACCAACTTCATGATCAACAATATCAATGGTGTAATGGAACTATTTGGCAATAAGGAACCTCTTTCATTTGTGAATTTCGTTTTGCCTATGGGTATTTCCTTCTACACCTTCCAGTCGGTGGCGTATCTGCTGGACGTATATCATGGCAAATACGAAGCTCAGAGGCATATAGGAAGATTTGCTTTGTTCATAGCTTTTTTTCCACAACTGGTTCAGGGACCTATCAGCAGATACAATGATCTCTCACCAAGCCTGTATGCAGAGCATAGATTTAATAAAGAAGTAATCTGTCTGGGACTTGAGCGTATACTATGGGGCTTTTTCAAAAAGATGGTCATAGCAGACAGGATACTTGTAGCAGTCAAAGCTCTGATATCAGACACTGAGACTTACGATGGTGTGTTTGTATTTGTGGGCATGATGTTCTATGCATTGGAACTCTATGCAGACTTTACAGGCGGAATAGATATCACCATCGGTGTTGCACAGATATTTGGAATCAAGGTAGCAGAGAACTTCCAGAGACCATTCTTTTCCAAAAATATCAAAGAGTACTGGAAAAGATGGCATATCAGTATGGGAAGCTGGTTCACGGATTATATATTCTATCCGGTGTCAGTCAGTAAGCCCTTCAGAAAACTGAATAAATACGCCAAGGCTCATTGGGGTGAGCGTGTAGGCAAGAGACTGCCGGTATACCTATCATCCTTTGTAGTGTGGCTTCTGACAGGTATATGGCACGGAGCAAGCTGGAACTTTGTAGCATGGGGACTAGGTAACTACGTAGTCATAATGATATCCGAAGAACTGGAGCCTCTGTATGACTGGTTTCACAGGAAGTTCAAGGTACAAGGAACTGTTCCATGGAAGTTTGTGCAGGTGATACGTACAGTCCTCATCATGAGCTGTCTGCGTATGTTTGACTGTTATAGGGATGTGCCACTTACCTTCAGGATGTTTGGAACCATGTTCACTTCCTGGAATATGAATAGGCTAAGTGCACAGGCATTTCTAGGTTTGGGGCTGACTGTAGCTGATTACGTCATCCTCATACTCTCAACCATACTCCTTACAGCTGTGAGCCTGATGCAGCGTTCCAGAAGCGTCAGAGCACAGATACGGGATCTGCAGTTTGTGAGACGTATGATACTTTGGTGGGGATTGTTTATAGTGATCATATTATTTGGTGCATATGGTATTGGCTACAATGAGAGCCAGTTTATATACAATCAATTCTAAATGCGGAGCAGTGTCAGATGGCAAAAAACAGATTTGGCAGAAATCAAAAGTACATAATGACGATATTGATGGTCCTGATACTTCTGTTTGTATTGCAGAGACTGGTCAGCCCTAAGTATATGCATGGCATAGTGGAGGGCGCCATGATCGCTGAGTATTACGAAGAGGAAAAAGACCATGATGTGATATTTATAGGTGATTGCGAGTTGTACGAGAATATATCTCCAGCTGTATTGTGGACAGATTATGGCATAAACAGCTATATCCGTGGAAGCGCTCAGCAGCTCATATGGCAGTCCTATTACCTCATGGAAGAGACATTAAAGTATGAACATCCCGACGTGATTGTTTTTAATGTACTGTCTATGAAATATGATGTGCCTCAGAGCGAAGCCTATAACAGGATGACCCTTGATGGTATGAGATGGTCCATGAGCAAGGTCAATGATATCAGGGCTTCAATGACAGAGGAAGAGCACTTTGTGGAGTATGTGTTTCCGATATTAAGGTATCATTCAAGGATCACACAGCTGGAACAAGATGATATTACATACCTTTTTGATAAAGAGAATGTGACATTCAATGGCTATTACATGAGAGTTGACGTCAAGGCAGCAGAAAATGTGCCGACCGGGAAGCCGCTTGGTAACTACCAGTTCGGGGATAATGCCTATTATTATCTTGATAAGATGGTTGAACTGTGTGAAAAAGAAGGCGTGGAACTGGTACTGGTCAAGGCACCAAGCCTCTATCCATACTGGTATGACGAGTGGGAAGTACAGATGGAAGACTATGCAAGTGCTCATGGCCTAAAGTACTACAATTTCCTTGAAATGACAGATGATATAGGTCTTGATTTTACGCAGGATACCTATGATGGAGGACTTCATCTCAATCTCTCCGGAGCAGAGAAGATGTCCAGATATTTTGGAGAGATACTCCAGGATGAATGTGGCATAGGGTCCAGACGTGGAGACGAGCATCTGGAGCAGATTTGGGAACAGAAATTATCTGATTATAATGCAGAAAAAGAAGAGCAGCTGGCAAAGCTGTATAGCAATTAATATATTTTATGAGGAGGAGCGTCATGAAAAAAATAAAATATCTGTCACTTATATGTGCAGGGGTGGTTGCATTGACAGCCTGCGGAAGCAGCGATGTCAAGGTTATCGAAAAAGAAAGTACTACTGGAGAAGTAACACAAACAGCCGATAATAATAATGTGGAGTCTCAGCAGAGCGAGACTGAGACAGACGATAGTGCTTCTCAGAATGCGTATTACTATACAGCAGAAGGACCTTCAGGAACAATAGACGTGACACCTGATATGGAAATGACACAGGTTCACGAAGCGCTCGGTGATGAGGTTACTTATTTTGAAGCTGCCAGCTGTGCTTTTGAAGGCCTTGATAAAGTATACACCTATGACCATTTTGAGATTGATACATATCCGGAGGGTGATGTTGACAAGATATCATCAATTGTATTGTTGGATGACCTGACTACTACTAAGGAAGGCGTCTATGTAGGTCAGAGCAAGGCTGATATGGAGAGTGCCTATGGAACTGATTACGACAATAATGGCAATAGTTACATATATACCAAAGGCGATATGCGCCTGGAGTTTGTCCTTGAAGGAGAGACTATCATCTCAATCTCATACAACAGCAAAGTCCTGGACGATGCGGGCTGATGCGGCATGCATTACAGCTTTAGTGCTATTTGTGTTATCTGCACTTGCAGATGATACAGGTATTACTGGTATCAAAGCGGCAGCAGGCAGTGCGTCTCCAAATGGAACTATAGTACTTACAGCAGTCGGGGATTGCACCCTCGCCAACGATGACAAAGTAGAAGGCAGATCTGTTGCATTTCACAATGTGTACAATGTCCAGGGACCAGAGTATTTCCTGCAGAATGTGAGACCACTTTTTGCACAGGATGATCTGACAATAGTCAACCTTGAATGTGTTATGACAACTCTTGGAGAAAGAGAAACTGCCAAGGACTGGTGCTTTAGGTCAGATCCTTCATATCTGCAGATACTTACATCATCTTCTGTAGAAGCTGTATCCTTTGCCAATAATCATTGCAGGGATTACGGTGAAATCAGCTATACAGATACCATCAATAATTTAAATAGCTATGGAATACCTTTTTCCTCAGAGAATTATACGACTGTTCTCAAGATAAATGGCATCAGGGTAGGACTGGTATCTCTGCAGGCAGCCTATAGAGCCAGCGACGAGGATAAGGACAAAGAGTATTATGATACAGAGGAGCTGATAAGACTTACGGACCAATACCTTGCAGATGTCAGAGCAAAAGGCTGCGACATGGTGATCATGAATTACCACTGGGGCATTGAGAAGACCTCTAAGATCACAAGCCAGCAGACTACTTTAGGACATTACGCCATAGATCAGGGCTGTGATCTTGTGATAGGCCATCATCCACATGTGCTTCAGCCGGTAGAACTTTATAATGGAAAATATATTATATACAGCCTTGGCAATTTCTGTTTTGGAGGCAATACCAATCCCAAAGACAAGAGTACGATCATTTGGCAGCAGACCTTCAGATTATCAGAGGGCAAAATAGTATGTGACAGTGCCAGAATATATCCATGTAGCATATCGTCAACAGATAGTGTCAATGATTATTGCCCCACATTACTTGAAGGTCAAAAAGCTCAAAAGATAATAGGTAAAATGAATCGATTGTCATCCTCATACGGAGTGAGTTTCCAGGAAGATGGCGTGGTATCAGCAAACTAAAAATGAGAGTCACCGGAGTCACCGGGGACGTATCAAATTGACTCATTCATATAAGCAAATCAAACTTCCCACTTTTGGAGCTGTCCATATCTCGGTCCTCCATTAGGGGGTATTTACCCCATTTCTGCTCTACTTAAGTGTTTCGAAGTTCATGGCTTTAAATTTTTCATTTTGTGTTCCTATGGGTTGCAAACTCGCTTTCGCCACTTCTGACAGTAATATAGTCTGCCTCTGTGTCCCTTTAAGACAAATGCTAATTTTTCTTATGCTCATAAAGCATTTTTTTCTTAACGCATGGAGCAATTTGTCTGAGCGGACTTTTAAGTCCGCGAGTTTATTGCGCAATGCGTTAAATAAAAGAAAAAATGCATGAGCATTAGAAAAATAGCATTTGCCTTACCGGGACGCAGAGGCAGACTATATAACTGTCAGAAGTGTCAAAAACTCAAACAAGCAACCCATAGCAAGGAACACAAAAAGAAAAATTTAAAGCTCATGAACTTGGCGAAACACTTAAAATCGCAGAAATGGGGTAAATACCCCCTGATGGAGGGCCGAGGTATGAGCAACAGCAGAAGTGGGAAGTTTGATTTGCTGAAAAATGAGTCAAATTGATACGTCCCCAGTGACTCCCCGGTGACTCAGTTTTTTGCCATATAACATTTTGACAGCTTGCTTTAACATTGCGTACTTGAAATAGATGGCATTCGCTTATAGAATATGATGTATAGCAAAACAAAAGATTTGTTGGCGGCAGAGGAATTGTCGCAGAAAGAAGGAAACTATGGCAATACTTGTTACTGGTGGTGCTGGATATATTGGAAGTCATACTGTTGTTGAACTTCAGAATGCAGGATATGACGTAGTAGTAATGGATAACCTTTCTAATGCTAATGAAAAAGTTATTGGCAGAGTAGAGGCCATTACAGGTAAGAAGGTGCCTTTCTATAAAGCAGATATCAGAGATAGAGAAGCTCTTAACAAGATCTTTGAAGCAGAGAAGATTGAGAGCGTCATCCATTTCGCAGGACTCAAGGCAGTAGGTGAATCAGTTCAGAAGCCTTGGGAATACTATGACAACAATATTACAGGAACACTTACACTTGTAGATGTTATGAGACAGCATGGAGTTAAGAACATCATCTTCTCTTCATCAGCAACTGTTTATGGTAACCCTGCATTTGTACCTATCACAGAGGAATGCCCTAAGGGACAGTGCACTAACCCATATGGCTGGACCAAGTCAATGCTTGAGCAGATCCTTACTGACATCCAAAAGGCTGACAATGAATGGAATGTAGTACTTCTTCGTTACTTCAACCCAATCGGTGCTCACAAGAGTGGAACAATTGGTGAGAATCCAAATGGAATCCCTAACAATCTGATGCCTTATATTACACAGGTTGCAGTTGGTAAGCTTCCTGAGCTTAATGTATTTGGTGATGATTACGATACTCCTGATGGAACAGGTGTAAGAGATTATATCCACGTAGTTGACCTTGCAGTTGGTCACGTTAAGGCTCTTAAGAAACTTGCTCCTGGTTCAGGACTGAGCCTCTACAACCTTGGAACAGGCGTAGGCTACAGCGTACTGGACATTGTTAAGAACTTCGAAGAAGCTAACGGTGTTAAGATTCCATATGTCATCAGAGACAGACGTCCTGGAGACATTGCAACATGCTATTCAAGTGCTGATAAGGCAGAAAAAGAACTTGGCTGGAAAGCTGCCAACGGTATCAAAGAAATGTGTGCTGATTCTTGGAACTGGCAGAAAAATAATCCTAACGGATACGAAGATTAAGGGTTTACAAGGCTTTATTTAGGCTAGTTCGAGTATTTATAATATCAGGTGTATATGCTATCATTTTGAAGTACGATAGTATATACACCTTTTTTATTAGGAGATGATAGATGTTCAAACTTTGGGTGAGACAGATTAAAGAGAATAGATTACAAAGAGATATGGTAATTGAAGATGATACAGTAGATACCAGAACACATAAAGTCATGAATGCTTTGGAAAAAGCCTGCTATGAGTTTGATCTGGAAAAGCCACAGTGGTTGTCTTCAACTGTAAGAGACTTCCAGCTTCACGCAAAATGTAGGTTTACAAAGGACAGTTTTATTGAAGAAATAGATTTTGATTACCTGGAGATCCAGATTTTAGAAGAGGATTACTGATCTGGTACCGCTGAAACCCTTACCTTAAACGAAACTAAAAAGTTAAATATCATATTTTAATTATAAAATAAACACAATTTAGACACAGACTGTGCATATACTAAACATCATAGAGGAAAAGAAAATATCATTCAACAGCAGGGGGACATTGTTGTTGGAAAGGACGAAAAAATGTACGAAGACAATAATGAGTTAAATCAAAACTATCAAGGTTCACAGACAAGCACAGGTACTACTAATAGTGCCAACAATGCTACAGGAACTACTTATGGAAGTGGACAGCAAAACACCTCTTATGGAAGCAATTCTTATAGCAACTACAATTATGGACAGGCTTCTAATACAAACAGCTACGGTTCATATGATTATTCAAATCAGAATAGTCAGAGTAATCAGAGTAGTCAGTATAGCTATAATTCACAGAATTCTAACCCTAATTATTCAAACTATTCAAATAGTTCTTATAACTATTCAGGAGCTAATTATTCAACACAGAATGGCAATTACCAGTACCAGCAGTCAGCACCTGTGAAGAAGAAAAAGAAAGGCGGAGTATTCAAGAAAGTCGTTGCAGGCGCGTGCGTAGCAGCAGTTTTTGCTGGAGGACTTGGAGTAGGATATTATGGACTTACAAGAACTACAGCTAATACAGCAAATGAGATTTCACAGATTGCAGAAACAACTCAGAGCACTACAACTACTGAATCAAATACAGATTCACAGGTTAAGGCTTCAACAACAACATCCGGTACAGCTACAACTGTAGTAACAGACGTTACTGAGGTAGTACAGAATGCAATGCCTTCAATCGTATCTATCAACAATACCTATACTTCAACAGCAACATACTTTGGACAGGTATATTCAGAAGAACAGACAGCATCAGGCTCAGGTATTATTGTTGGTCAGAACGATACAGAGCTACTTATAGTAACAAACTATCACGTTATAGAAGGCGCAGATACTCTTGAAGTAAGTTTCTATGATGGTGATACAGATGAGTCTAACAATACATATGTAGAAGCAGCTGTAAAGGGAACTGATTCAGACATGGACCTCGCTGTAATAGCTGTTCAGCTTGAGGATATGACATCAGATCAGTTATCAATGATCTCAATTGCAACTCTTGGTGATTCAGACAGCCTCACAGTTGGTGAGCCTGCAATTGCAATCGGTAATGCACTTGGCTATGGCCAGTCAGTTACAACTGGTGTTATCTCAGCTCTTAACAGAGTTATCGATCTTGATGATGATACAACAGGAACATTTATACAGACAGATGCAGCTATCAACCCAGGTAATTCAGGTGGTGCTCTTCTTAACATGAATGGCGAAGTAATCGGAATCAACTCAAATAAGATTGGTGGTACAACTATTGAAGGTATGGGATATGCAATTCCTATTTCAACAGCTATTCCTATCATCAACGAACTTATGAATGAAGAAACCAAGATCAAGGTTTCTGAAGAAGAACAGGGATACATTGGTATTTCTGGTGTAACAGTAACAACTGATGTTTCAGAAGTGTACAGTATGCCTCAGGGTGTATATGTAGCTCAGGTATCAGAAGGTGGTGGTGCTGCTAATGCAGGTATCCAGAAGGGAGATATCATCACAGCTCTTAATGGTGAAGAGATATCTTCTATGGAAGATCTTAAAGCTAGACTTGAGTACTATGCAGCAGGTACAACAGTTACACTTACAGTAGAGAGAGCCAATAACGCAGGCGGCTATGATGAGTATACTTTTGAAGTAACTCTTACATCTGCATCAACAACATCTACTGATGATTCAACTGCTGGTAGCAATGGCGAGCAGTATGACGGACAGGCTCCAACCCAGGGAGATCAGTCAGGATCAGAGCAGGGTGAGCAGCAGGGCGGAAATGGCGGCAGACACTAATAACAATTTCCACAGCACATTTATATATAAGGTTGAGAGCTTTGTAATATAAGCTCCCAACCTTTTTCGTTATATACTTGCTAAAAGCTCGCCCCAGTAATGAATTAATAGATTGTTTACTTGTGTGCATATTATGAGTGGAATATAATTTAATTGCGTGCATTTTTGAATCGCGGGTTCAAAAAACGCTGAAAACAAGCCATTTAGTTGGCTGTATATGAAATGCTTGGAAAGGATGTAATTACTATGGGTGAAAATAAAAATAACGACAACGACATGGACTTTAGAGAAGTAGTCGATGGAGAAGTTGTAGATACAGATAATAAAGAAACTGAAGAGAACAAAACAGACTCTACTGATACAGATAATAAGGATAATTCCTCAGAAGATAAGGATAACCAGTACGAGGATGTATGTTTTATCTGCAGAAGACCTGAGAGTAAGGCTGGAAAGATGTTCCATCTGCCTAACAATATATGCGTATGCGATGATTGTATGCACAAGACTATGGATGCAGTGAGCCAGTTTGATTATCAGAACCTGCTCAACAATCCTACTCTCATGAATGAGCTTAATAAGAATACAAGCGGATTTCCAAATATCAGTTTTGTAAATATGGATGATCTCAAGAATCTGGGTGGTAATCTTGGAGGAATACCAAATTCTCAGAAGATCAAGAAAAAGAAGGAAAAGGAAGCTAAGGTAAAACCTGAATTTGATATTAATAACATTCCTGCACCTCATAAGATAAAGGCAAAACTGGATGACTATATAATAGGTCAGGAACAGGCTAAAAAAATCATATCTGTTGCAGTATACAATCACTACAAGAGAGTAACCACTGGAACAATGGATGATATAGAGATTGAGAAATCCAACATCCTGATGCTTGGACCAACAGGAAGTGGTAAGACATATCTGGTCAAAACACTGGCTCGTCTTCTTGATGTACCGCTTGCTATAACTGATGCCACATCTCTTACAGAAGCAGGCTATATCGGTGATGATATTGAGAGCGTAGTATCCAAGCTCCTTGCAGCTGCTAATAATGATATAGAAAAAACAGAGCATGGAATCATCTTCATAGATGAGATAGATAAGATCGCCAAGAAAAAGAATACAACAGCAAGAGATGTCAGCGGAGAATCTGTTCAGCAGGGTATGCTCAAACTTCTTGAAGGTGCGGATGTAGAAGTACCGGTAGGTGCCAACAGCAAAAATGCCATGGTTCCTCTCACAACTATCAATACAAGAAATATCCTGTTTATCTGTGGTGGAGCATTTCCTGACCTTGAAGAGATCATCAAGCAGAGACTTAATAAATCCAGCTCCATAGGATATAACGCAGATCTTAAGGACAAATATGATAAAGACGAAAATCTCCTTCAGAAAGTAACAACAGAGGACCTTAAAAAGTTCGGTATGATCCCTGAATTTTTGGGAAGACTGCCTATCATATGCTCACTTCAGGCACTTACTAAAGATATGCTTATAAAGATATTAAAGGAGCCTAAGAATGCTATCCTTAAGCAGTATCAGAAACTCCTTGCTCTGGATGAAGTAGATCTTCAGTTTGATCAGGGAGCATTAGAAGCTATTGCAGAAAAGGCTCTTGAAAAGGATACAGGTGCCAGAGCCCTTAGGGCAATCATTGAGGAATTCATGCTGGATATCATGTATGAGATTCCAAAGGATGATAATATTGGCAAGGTAACAATAACTCGTGAATATATCGAAGGCAACGGCGGACCTAAGATTGAGATCAGAAGCGAGATGCCTGTTGCAGCCATTGAGGAAAAGAAAGAGATAAACACTGATAATGCAGAAACGGTCTAAGGTATTAAGGCGTGCGAATATTTCGCTTGCGGTTATAGGCTCAATATTCCTAGCGGATGAGCATTTAAAAGAGTTATCAGAGAGCAGAATGTTACCTGGTATGGATCATCAGGAAGACAGCTCCGCTCACTTAATTACTTTTAAAAATTCACATAACGAAGGTGCCATGCTCAGTGTGGGAAGTAAAACTCCTGCACTGACCAAGGCTATATCTATCATTTTCGCTATAGCAGTCACAGCAATATTCATACTGACTCTTGGAACTAAAGGCAAGTACCTCTTAAAGGCTGGACTTGTAGCACTTCTTGGAGGTGCATACAGTAATACTTATGACCGGATCAAGAGAGGATATGTTGTGGATTACATTAGCATCAATAAGGGAAACAACTTTATGAAAAATGTTGTCTATAACTTAGGAGATTTTGCAATTATGATAGGTGCATTGCTTGTTGTGATTGGTAGTAATTGAACAGAGTCAGAGAGAACGTATCACTTGATACGTCCTCTCTGACTCTGATTGGTTTATGCAGTAATAAAAGTTCCGGCCTTGCCCTTTAGAGCATCACTTATGCTATCGAGGGAAGTGATAAGTACGCTTCCGTCAGGGTTAGCTTCAAGAAATTCAATGGCAGCTTCTATCTTAGGAAGCATGTCTGTTTCGCCGAACTCACTATTTTCTATATACTTCTTAGCTTCTGCTATAGTCATTTTTTCAATAGGAGCCTGATTATCTTTACCGTAGTTTGTGTAGACATATGGAACAGAAGTAAATATTACCAGTCTGTCAGCCTTAAGGTCTGCAGCAAGTTTGCCTGCAATGGCATCTTTTTCGATGACAGCAGATGCACCCTTTAAGTTGTGGTTCTGCTCAATAACAGGAATACCGCCACCGCCACAGGCAATTACCTCTTGACCTGCATCAGCAAGGGCTCTTATAGCATCTATCTCAACGATATCAATAGGCTTTGGAGCAGCAATTATTCGCAAATACCCCTGACCAGGGATTTCTTTTACAAAATTACCCTTCTTGATTTCATTGTCAGCATCTTCTTTTGACATGAAACGGCCGATTTTCTTAGTTGGTGAATAAAAAGCTTCATCATAAGGATCAACAGTAACCTGAGTGAGGATAGTGCTGACAGTTCTTGAGATACCGCGACTTGTAAGTTCACTCTTTAATGCATTCTGGATATCATATCCTACATATCCCTGACTCATTGCATTACAGACGCTCATAGGAGCAGGAGTGTAATCAATGTATATACGGTGCAGCTCAGTCATAGCTTTGTGGATCATGCTGACCTGTGGTCCGTTACTGTGTGTGATCGTCAGCTGATAGCCAGCCTGAACAAGATCTGCAAGGGCGGCAGCAGTCTTTTTAACAGCCTCTTTTTGGGCACCAGTCGTTACGCCTAGAGCCTCATGTCCCAGAGATACAACAGCTTTTTTATTTTCCATGTGAAAATCCTCCGAGTATATTATTTTAAAAATAGATTATCAATCTTGTTAATATCCTTCAGATTAAGGATATATCCCCATTATACTTTATCTAAATGTAAAAATACAGAAAAAACGCAGGCTATAGGCAATAGTTATATCGAGTCAAATGAAAAACATATAACTACAATTCCTACTAAAGTGGTATGATATAGACCATAAATCTAGAACACAATCGCAAATAGCACTGTTTGCTGGAATCGAGGCAACTATGAAGTTTAATACAAGTTTATTGCATGGCAAGTCTACCAAGAGCTATGCAGACCATTCAACACTACCACCAATTGCTCAAGTCAGTGCATTTGGATATGAGAGTGCACAGGAGCAGGAAAAGGTATTTCAGCATAAAGCTTTTGGTTATGCGTATACAAGAATTGGTAATCCGACACTAACAGCATTTGAACAGAGAATCAGTGACATTGAACATGCCACGGGAGGTGTAGCCTGTAGTTCCGGTATGGCAGCAGTTACAATATCACTTCTTAATGTACTGACGACAGGAGATGAGATCATTACAACATCCAATCTCTATGGAGGTACACTGGATCTTTTCAAAGACCTTGAAAAATTTGGGATTAAGACCAATTTTGTTTCAGAGTTAAATCCTGAGCAGCTGGATAAGTATTTTAATGAAAAGACCAAAGTCATATTTGGTGAAGTAGTAAGTAATCCGGCTCTGCAGGTACTGGATATTGAGACAGTGGCAGGGTATGCCCATGAAAGGTCTATACCGCTGATAGTGGATGCAACAACTGTGACTCCATATGTCATAAGACCTATCGATCATGGAGCAGATATCGTAGTTCATTCATCTTCCAAATATATCAATGGAAGTGGCAATTCAATCAGCGGAATCATACTTGATGGTGGCAGGTTTAAATGGGATTTTGAGAAATTCCCTGCACTTGCTGAGTTCAAGCGATATGGAAATATGGCATATATTGTAAGACTAAAGACAGATCTCTGGGAAAACTTTGGCTCATGTCTTGCACCGTTTAATGCATATCTTAATGTAATCGGCCTGGAGACCATGGGACTCAGAGTAGAGCAGATCAATAAAAATGCTAAAGCTCTTGCAAAAGCATTATCAGAGATTGACGGAGTAAAGGTAAGTCACCTGTCTCTTGAAGATCATCCATACTACGAGTTGTGTCAGAAACAGCTGGGAGGATATGGAGGCGGAATACTGACTTTTAGAGTGGGCTCTAAAGAGAAAGCATACAAGACTCTCAATGCTCTTAAGTATGTGACTATAGCCAGCAATATCGGTGATGTAAGAACTCTGGCTATTCATCCAAGATCTACGCTCTATATTAAATCAAGTGATGAAGAGGCAGCAGCTGCAGGCGTATATGATGACACTATAAGAGTTAGTGTTGGCATAGAAGACAGTGAAGATTTGATAGAAGATTTCAGACAGGCAATTGAGCAGTCTCAAAATTGATATATATTAGGAGGAAGAAAAAATATTATGAAGATCACAGTAGCAGGAACTAAAAAAGATTTTGAAGAGGGACTTACAATCAGCAAGCTGATCGAGCTTGAAAATGTTGAAACACCTGAGTATGTAACTGTTTCAGTAAATGAAGAGTTTGCACAGAGAGATGATTTCGATACCACTGTCCTGAAAGATGGCGATGAAGTAGAGTTTCTGTACTTCATGGGTGGCGGTTGCAAGTAATAGTTTGGAGGAGATAAAAAAGTGGGATTTACTAATGAACAACTGGAAAGATATTCCAGGCATATTATTTTAAAAGAGATAGGTGTAAAAGGACAGAAGAAGCTGTTAAACAGTAAAGTACTGATCATCGGTGCAGGAGGACTTGGTGCACCTGCAGCTATGTACCTTGCGGCAGCAGGTGTTGGGACTATCGGTATTGTGGATGCCGATGTTGTAGATCTGTCCAATCTTCAGAGACAGGTCATCCATAGTACCAATGATATAGGCAAGCTCAAAGTTGAGTCTGCTAAAGAGTCTATGCTTGCAATCAACCCTGATATTACAGTTAATACATATCACCAGTTTGTAACCAGCGAAAATGTAATGGATCTTATCAAAGACTATGATTTTATCATAGATGGAACAGACAATTTCCCTGCCAAGTTCCTGATCAATGATGCCTGTGTTATGGCTAAAAAGCCTTTTTCACATGCAGGTATCATCAGGTTCAAAGGACAGCTTATGACCGTTGTTCCAGGAGAAGGACCATGCTACAGATGTGTATTTAAGAACCCACCGCCAAAGGACGCAGTTCCTACCTGCAAACAGGCAGGAGTTATAGGAGCCATGGGCGGAGTTATCGGTTCACTGCAGGCAATGGAAGCAGTGAAATATATAACCGGAGTAGGTGAACTGCTGGTAGGTTATCTGCTGACATACGATGCACTTACTATGGAGTTTCATAAGATCAAACTTCCTGCAAGAGGAAAAGGCTGTGCAGTATGTTCTGATGAGCCATCTATAACAGAACTGATTGACTACGAGCAGGCTGTATGCGAATGGCATCCGGGAGATAAGATCCGCGCCTGATAACGTGTTTTATGGAAAGGAATATATATGGAAGTAAAGCTAAGTAGAGCTGATTATGAAAAAATGTTGGATCATGCCAGAAAAGAACTTCCTAATGAGGCATGCGGCCTGATCGCAGGAATAGATGATGAGAATGGAGTAAGGGTTGTAAAGAAAGTATATCTTCTTACCAATATAGATCATTCCAATGAGCATTTTAGTCTTGATCCAAAGGAACAGCTGCAGGCAGTAAAAGATATGCGTACAAATGGACTTAGACCATTAGGCAATTGGCACTCTCATCCTGAGTCACCATCAAGACCATCAGAAGAGGATAAGCGATTGGCATATGATAGCTCGGCAAGCTATATGATACTGTCGCTTATGGATGATGATAATCCGGTGCTCAATTCATTCCACGTAGAAGGTGGAGAGTCATCAAAAGAAGATTTGGAAATAGTAGGATAAGTATTCTTATATTAAGGAGATTGTTAAAATGGCTACAGATTACGCAACCCTGAAAAAGGGTGGCTTCATGAGACAGAAGCAAAAAAATAATTTTTCTCTAAGACTCCGTGTTGTAGGTGGTCAGATGACAGCCAAGCAGCTGGCAAAAGTTGCTGAAGTGGCAGATCAGTTCGGACACGGATATGTGCACTTTACATCAAGACAGGGTGTAGAGATACCTTTCATCAAGCTGGATGACATAGATGCAGTTAAGGCAGCCCTTGCTGAAGGCGAAGTACAGCCTGGTGTGTGCGGTCCAAGAGTAAGGACTATCACAGCCTGCCAGGGTGCAGAGACTTGCCCTAATGGATGTATAGAAACAGAGAATCTTGCTGTAGAGCTTGATCAGAGATACTTTGGAAGAGATCTACCTCATAAGTTCAAATTTGGTATCACAGGTTGCCAGAATAACTGTCTGAAGGCTGAAGAGAATGATGTAGGTATCAAAGGCGGAGTACAGGTACAGTGGCAGTCTGAGAAGTGCATCCAGTGTGGAGTATGCGTCAAGGCCTGCAGAAGCGGTGCGATTACTCTTGAAAACGGCAAAATAGAAATTGACCGTTCAAAGTGTAACTATTGCGGCAGATGTGCCTTTGGATGCCCAACAGATGCATATGAGACAACTCCTGGATATATTGTGAGCTTTGGTGGATTATTTGGTAACCGTATCTCTAAGGGTGAGCCTATCATCCCATTTATCGAAGATCACGATAAGCTCTTGAAGGTCTGCGATGCTGCCATCCAGTGGTTTGATGACAATGCCAACCCAAGTGAAAGATTTAAGTTTACTATTGAAAGAGTTGGTGAAGATAAGTTCAACAAGGCTATTTTGGATGCTTATGAAGCATAAATAATTAGAATGATAAAAAGTCAGTGTAGGCTTTATGCCAGGACATGACTACCATATAGATTAGGAGGAACTGATATGGCCGATCTTGATTTTGAGATTGATGATGTTGTAGATATAACAGACGTTGTCTGCCCTGTAACTTTTGTTAAAGCCAAGGTTGCACTTGAAGAGCTTGATGACGGACAGATATTAAAAGTTCATATGAACGATGGCGAGCCTGTACAGAACGTACCTCGCAGCATCAAGGATGAAGGACACCAGATTCTGAAACTTATTGATAATGAAGATGGAACCTTTGATCTTGTTGTAAGAAAAGTTGAAGACTAACTATCAAGTAGCCGGTTATAGATTGAAATTATAACCGGCTATTATTTTAAAGTATTAACCACTATTCCTAGAGGTATAGTATGATATGAACTATCAAAATCGAGCAAGGGAAAAAGGGAGGATAAGAGTATGGCAGTTATACATGCAAATGTAGCACCGGATCGTGATGGAGATCTTGTAGCAGCTACATCCAAAACAAAATTAAGTGATCTATGGAAGACTGAAGATTGGCAGGCAGTATGGATTGGATTCATCATCATAGCAATAGGTGCTCTGGGAGTGATATCCGGAAGTTTTGATTTTAGTGCAGCCAAGTTCTCTACATGGGGAAATGGAAATAGTTTAATTGAGCAGCTGACAGCAGGTTTTTGGGGAAAGCTTGCACTTACAGCTGTAGTACTCGGCATACTATTTACAGTTGGTAATGCAGTAAGGGGAGTCAGTGTTAAAAAATATGTACCGGCTTTTGCAGGACTATTTGTACTGGCAGTAATAGTAAGACTTATAAGTGCAGAATATACATTTAACAGATATCTTGAATGGGCATTTTTCGCACTTGCTGTTGGATTACTGATAGCCAATACAGTCAAAGTTCCAAACTGGTTAAAGCCGGCAGTTCAGACTGAGTTCTATATCAAAGCAGGACTCGTCATCATGGGATTCTCAGTATTATTTTCCAACATTGTTAACTTTGGATTATATGGACTTGGAATTGCATGGATTGTAACACCTGTAGTTATCATCTTTATGTGGGTGTTTGGTACTAAGGTATTAAAGATTGATAATAAGCCACTGGTCATCACACTTGCTACAGCAACATCTGTATGCGGTACCAGCGCAGCAATCGCATCAGGCGCAGCCAGCAAAGCTAAAAAGACAGATCTTTCACTTGCAGTATCAATATCTATCATCTTTACAGTTCTCATGATGGTATTTGAACCTATCATCATCAAGGCTGTAGGCCTTGGAGAAGTAATGGGTGGTGCTCTTATCGGAGGTACAGTTGATTCAACAGGTGCTGTAACAGTAGCAGGAACTGCACTTGGTGAGACAGCTCAGACAGTAGCAGTATTAGTTAAATCTATACAGAACATCCTGATTGGTTTCATTGCTTTTGCAGTAGCAATCTTTTTTACCACAAGAGTTGAGAAAAAGTCAGCAAACGAAAACAAGGTAAGTGCAGCAGAAATCTGGTACAGACTTCCTAAATTCATCATCGGATTCTTTGTAGCATCTATCATTGCTTCATTTGTATTCCAGCCACTTGTAGGAGCAGATACAGTCAGCAGCATCAACAAGGTCCTTGATCAGTACAAGAACTGGGCATTTGTTCTTGCATTTACAAGTATCGGACTTGACACTAACTTTAGAGAGATCAAAGAGCAGTTCCAGGGAGGAAAGCCACTTGTACTCTATATCGTAGGTCAGCTATTCAACATCATCCTGACATTTTTAGCAGTATACCTGCTGTTATCAGGTAAGTTCTTCCCACTTCCAAATCTGGTAGTAGGTTGATAGATAAGACATTCTGGTAGAGGTGAACGCATATGCACAAGTATTCTAAAATAATAATCGGTATAATATCAGTAATAACAGTATTATCAGCAATATACATCATGGTGAACGGACTGGGACTCGTTGATAGTCTGGATTTTGGAGCAGGTGCATATTATTATGCGGACATACCGGGATTTGAAAAATATGTAAATGGTGATGCATATTCTTCTTCAACGCCTATGTGGGTTTTGATCGTACTATTTCTTATATGGGGTGCGATCATGTATAAAGCCTGGGTATGGCTTGATAAGAAACATAAATAATCTTCTTTCCTAAAGCCGGGGGACTTAAGAAAACAGTTCCCCGGCTTGTTACGTGATAGCAGGATTTTATTTTACGTTAGTAGTTTACAGTAAAAAAGAACTTATATAGAATGAAACTGTTCATGAAATTTTTAACATGCTGGGTAGGTCAAGCTATGAATATAATTGGCATCAATTTCAAACAGGCACCTTTAGATGTAAGATCTAAATTTGCTTTTAACAGAGAAGATATACAGACCTTTAGAGAAGAACTCTTTTCTAAGGCTGATAAAATAAATCAATGCGTAGTGATATCCACCTGTAACAGATGTGAGATATGTATAGATGGTGATCTTAATGATGTAGATTTCTTACAGCATTTCATATGTGAATATAAAAATATAGATTATGACAGCGCAATCAAATATTTCAACGTATTTCTGGAAGAAAAGGCCATAAGGCATCTTACAAGAGTTGCCTGCGGAATAGATTCCATGATACTGGGAGAGGATGAGATACTAAGGCAACTAAAGGATGCATATCAGGACTCTCTTGAAGCGGGAGCAACAGGTTATGAATTTAATACCATATTTCAGATGGTGATTGCAGCTGCCAAAGACATCAAGACCAGTACAGGCCTATCTGAAACCCCTGTGTCTGTAGGCACTTTGACAGCCAATCTGGTAGCATCCCTTCCAGGAGAGCACAAGAAAGTAATGATAATAGGCATCACTGGTAAAATAGGCTCTATAGCCGCCATGAACATAGCCTATAAAGGAAATGTAGAGATCATAGGAACTTCCAGATTGCATGGCGTAAAGACAGCTGAGGCATCAGAGATATCCGAAAAGAGCTCAGTCAAACTGTCCAATCTGCTGGTTGATCCTAATGTGACACTTATTGATTACTCTAAAAGATATGAGTATATAAGTGACGTTGATGTAGTCATCAGCGCTACGACAAGCCCGCATTATACGATCACCAGAAATGACTTTATAGCCTGCAAAGACATTAAGACTCCAAAGGTATTTATTGATCTTGCAGTTCCTCCAGATATAGACAGGTCTCTGGCAGATATTGAAGGAGTAGAGCTGTACGATATAGATTATTTCAATACTCTTGCCAGAAACAATAATCAGCTCAAACAGACCAAGGCTCAGATAGCTGAAAAATCTGCTGAAGAATGGGCAAGGAATATTGAAAAAGAATTGAAGATACACGACCTTATAGAACAGATTCCTGTTATTGAGAAGGCTGTAAATGAGAAGGGAATTGGCAAGCTCATATATTCCCTTCGTAAGATGGCAGATAAAGAACAGGTAGATGGTATTTCCAAGTGGCTCACAGATTATGTGGGTTCAGTTAACTAAAGGCTGTGAGCAGACAGGGAGGAAGTAGTGGCATTTTTTCCAATTTATGTAGATATAACAGATAAGCATGTACTCATAGTAGGCGGCGGTCATACTGCTCTTCAGAAGATAAAAGCGGTATTGGAGTTTGGAGCCATAATACACGTAATTGCTCAGGACGTAAGTAAGGAAGTGGAGGATATTAGCGGCAACCACCCTGACCAGATCAAAATAGTCAGAAGAGCATTTGTTGAAGATGATATCCTTGCAAATCCTGATTACTATTGCATGGTCGTAGCAGCTACTAATGACCGCCAGCTAAACAGTCATATTTCAGATATATGCAACAGGCACAGGATACCTGTTAATGTGGTTGATGATCCTGAGCTATGCAGTTTTATTTTTTCCTCAATATATAAAAATAAAGATCTCGTATGTGCCATATCAAGTTCAGGTGAGAGCCCTGTCCTGACACAGTACGTCAAGGATGTATTGCAAAAGCAGCTCCCCGACAATATCGGAGAGATCAATGAATATATGGGAAGGGTAAGGAGACGCTTAAAGGATGAGATACCTGATATGTCAGAAAGAAAAAAGGTATTAAAAGAAATCCTTGAAAAAGAGATAAGAGAAGGCGGGCGAAATAATGAATAAGATCAGGATAGGAACCAGAGGAAGTGCACTGGCACTTAGGCAGACGGAAATAGTTGAAAAAGTGTTATCAGAAAAATTTCCTGAGATAGAGCTGGAGAGGGTGATAATCACTACATCAGGAGATAAGAATACAAGTAAGTCACTGGCAACTATTGGTGGAAAAGGATTATTCATTTCAGAAATAGAAAAAGAACTGGCAGATGGAAGGATTGACATAGCTGTACACAGCGCAAAAGACCTGCCATCCAGAACAGATAAGCCCTTTGTGATTCCTGCTGTTCTTGAACGTGAAGATCCAAAAGATGTTTATATAGCCGTATCTGAAGAAAAAGACAGCTTGGCAAATAAGGCATTTAAAGCCCTGCAGGCTGGAATATACCATGAGGGTAATTACTCCGGGTTACGGATAGGCACATCTTCTCCAAGGCGTGAAAACCTTATCAAAAGGCTTTTGCCGGGGTGCGAAGTTGTATTGTTAAGGGGAAATGTCAATACAAGACTGAATAAGCTAAGAGCAGGAGATTGTGATGCAACGCTTCTTGCTGCTGCTGGTCTTAAAAGGCTTGGCGATGCAGTAAATCTAACGGGCTTAAATATGTTAGAGCTTGATACAGATATCATGATACCTGGCGCCTGTCAGGGAATCATAGCTATTGAGACTCTCGAAGGAACTGAAGCAGAGCAGCTTATCTCTCAGATCAATCATGAACCTACTATGAAACTGTTTGATCTGCAGAGAAGGACCATGTGCCTCATGAATGCAGATTGTCATGATGCAGCCGGAGTATATGCAAGATATACCAATCCGGAAGAAAAAGAAATAAAAGTTTCAGCATTTTTTGGCGACTCTGAGATCATACATTTTGATCATGATCATGATGAAAGTGATGAGGAGCTTAAAAAGCATATAGAAAAAATATTGTGATATAGCGGGGATAAATATGTCAGAACCTTTTGTATATATAGCAGGAGCAGGCCCGGGAAAGCCTGAGTATATGACTCTTAGGACAAGTGAACTTATAAAGAGCGTAGATGTAATAATATATGACCAGCTGGTAGATAAGTCGGTTCTGTCTGCCAGTAAGGATGCCTGTGAAAAAATCTATGCAGGTAAAAGAGCAGGTCACCATTCCATGAAACAGGAAGAGATAAATGACCTGATAGTAGCCAAGGCGCTTGAAGGTAACAAGGTTCTGAGACTTAAGGGAGGAGACCCTTTTGTATTTGGACGAGGGCCTGAAGAGTGTCAGGCTCTGATGGATGCAGGGATAGCCTACGAACTGGTTCCCGGAGTGACTTCTGCCATATCGGTGCCTATGTCTGCAGGCATACCAGTGACTAATAGAGAGATGGCAAGGTCTTTTACAGTAGTAACCGGACATACAGCCAAGGGAGAGATATCAGATGAAATCAATTTCGAGGCACTGTCCAAAGTCGGAGGAAGTCTCATATTTTTGATGGGACTGGGAGCTCTGGGTACTATAGCAGATGAGCTTATGAAATACGGGCTTGATAAGGATACTCCGGCAGCAGTTATCTCCAATGGAACAAGAGTAGATCAGTATGTACTAAGGGGCAGCCTGTCGACTATAGCAGAGGCAGCGGAAAATGATCCACGAGTAGTAACTCCTGCCATCATCATAGTAGGTGATGATGCAGCTCTTGATTACAGGAGCCATTCAGATAGGGAACTTAGTAACGCACTTATATATAGCTGCGGCACAAATGAGATATGTCATAAGATCAAGACAAAAGCCTCTGAAAAAGGCGCAGAGGTTGTTGAAATACCACTTTTGAAGGTAGTTGAGCTTCAGTCGAGGGAGCTTGCTGATGCAATAGAACATATTGAAGAGTATGGCATTATAGCTTTTACTGGAAGGAATGCAATAGAAGCTTTTTTCCAGGGATATAGAGCAGCGAGGGCTGATATAAGAAAGCTGAGCGGTATCAGGATAGCCTCTATAGGTAAGTCAACAGCAGACTACCTCTACGAGGAATACGGACTTATTTCAGATCTTATTCCGGAAAAATATAACTCGGATAGTCTGGGAGACCTGCTTGTTCAGGAAAGTCATGGCAGCAGGATACTGATCCCAAGAGCAGTAAAGGGCAGTAATGTCATAGCTGACAAGTTGACGCGGGCTGGAGCTGAATTTACTGAGATAAGCGTATATGACACTATCAGTGCAGAAGATATTGATACAACTATCAGAAAAGCCCCTGACAGAAATACTTACATAACATTTGCAAGTGCACAGGGAGTCGAGAACTTTTTTAAAACCGGTGCTGTGATAGATGGGGATATAGAGGTAGTATGTATCGGTGAGTATACTGCCAGAGCCCTTGAAGAAAATGGAGTGCAGGACTATCATATAGCCGGCGTGGCAACGGCCGATGGTCTTATAGAAGAAATTATCAGAATAGAAAAGGAAAAGAAATAAGATGTACAGATTTAGAAGATTACGTACTAATGAAGTGCTCAGAGATATGGTCGCTGAGAACGTTCTTAATGTTAAAGATTTTATATATCCTCTTTTTGTAGTAGAGGGCGAAAACATCAAAGAGGCAGTTGATTCAATGCCAGGTGTCTATAGATATTCTATAGACAGATTGGATGATATCCTGCCTGAGGTAGAGGAAAGCGGAGTGTCAGGCCTCTTATTATTTGGTGTTCCGGCAAAAAAGGATGCCAGAGGTAGTGAAGCATATAACCCTGATGGAATAGTGCAAAATGCCATCAGATATATCAAGAAGCGTTGCCCTAAATTATTGGTAATAGCAGATATATGCCTGTGCGAATATACTGATCACGGACACTGCGGACTTATAAGCGGACATACTATCTTAAATGATGATACGCTGCCTCTTCTGGCGCAGATGGCAGTTACCTGTGTAGAGGCAGGTGCCGACATGGTAGCACCATCAGATATGATGGATGGAGATGTAGAGGCCATAAGAGACGCCCTTGATGCCAATGGTTATGAGAATACTCCTATCATGGGATATAGCGCCAAATTTGCTTCAGGGTATTACAGCCCATTCCGAGATGCTGCAGGTTCAGCTCCGGGCTTTGGTGACCGCAAGTCATACCAGATGGATATCAGAAATGGCAGAGAAGCTATAAGAGAAGTAGAAAATGATATTGAGCAGGGAGCTGATATAGTCATGGTCAAGCCGGCTCTTGCCTATCTTGATGTTGTCAAAGAGGCAGCTCAGACTTTTGACTATCCGATAGCTGTATATAATGTTAGTGGAGAATATTCTATGGTAAAAGCAGCTGCGCAAAATGGATGGATAGATGAGAAAAGGATTGTTCTTGAAAATCTCATTGCAATGAAGAGAGCAGGAGCTTCAATAATCATCACATATCACGCCCTTGATGCGGCTAAATGGATAAAGGAATAAAAAAATGAATATAACAAGATCACAGGAACTATTTAATCATGCATGTACACTCATGCCTGGCGGAGTCAATTCTCCAGTCAGAGCATTCAACGCTGTTGGAAGAAATCCACTATTTATAGATCATGCCAAGGGCGACAGGATAACAGATGTTGATGGTAATGAGTTTATAGACTACGTATGCTCATGGGGACCGGGAATACTTGGACACGCATATCCAAGAGTAATAGAAGCTGTCCAGAGAGCTTGCGTAGATGGACTGACCTACGGTGCACCTACAGCCAAGGAATCACAGCTTGCAGAGATAATCATCAGTAAGGTTCCCGGAGTAGAGATGGTAAGGCTTGTTAATAGTGGAACAGAGGCTGTTATGAGCGCGGTAAGAGCAGCCAGAGGCTATACAGGAAGAGACCTGATAATCAAGTTTACAGGTTGCTATCATGGACACTCTGATGGATTACTGGTGAAGTCAGGTTCGGGCCTTATAACTAATGCTATTCCTGACAGTGCAGGTGTACCTAAGGCATATACAGATTGTACTCTTGTAGCCAGATACAATGATGCTGATTCAGTAAGAGAATTATTTGAGAGATATCCTGACAGGATTGCAGCGCTGGTAGTAGAACCTGTTGCTGCCAATATGGGCGTTGTTCCGCCCAAGGAAGGATTTCTGGAATTCCTCAGACAGATCACTCAGGATAATGGAACTGTGCTGATATTTGATGAAGTCATAACCGGCTTCAGGCTGGGCATCTCCGGGGCAGCAGGCTATTATAATATCACGCCTGACATGGTCACTATGGGCAAGATCATAGGCGGAGGAATGCCTCTTGCAGCCTACGGTGGCAAAAAGGATATCATGAAGACCGTATCTCCTATTGGTAGCGTATACCAGGCAGGAACCCTCTCAGGTAATCCTATTGCTGTAACCGCAGGCCTTGAAACATTACATGCACTCCTTGAAGACGAAAGTATCTATGATCGAATAGATAAAAAGGCTGCCAAAATTGAAACAGCCCTTAAGAGTACAGGAAAAGTAGTAGTCAACCGTGTAGGTTCGCTCCTGTCAGCATTTTTCACTGACAAAGAAGTAGTGGACTATGACACCGCTGCCACATCAGACACCGCAGCCTACGCACAGTATTTTGGCTACATGCTGGAAAATGGAATCTATATAGCTCCTTCACAGTTTGAAGCTATGTTTGTAAGTGATGCCCACAGTGAAGAAGATATACAGAAAACGGTTGAGGTTATTAAAGCATATAAATAATTATGCAAGTGAGAGAAAATACTCATGTACTCTGGTGTCTGCGCCAAGTTCGGGGTGGAAGGAGATGCCAATCTGATTTTTATATTTTGCCGCAACTATTTTTTCATCTACAACAGATAAGATTTCGGCACCATCCGAGACAGATTCTATATAAGGGGCACGAATAAACGTCATGTCCACATCTCTATGAGCACCGAAATCAGAGTGACAGTTAAAACTTCCAAGCTGTCTTCCATAGGCGTTTCTTTTAACAGTAACAGGCAATGATCCAAAATAGACATTTGGGTCATTGCTTATTTTTTGTGCCAGAAGGATGAGACCTGCACAGGTTCCAAGAACAGGTATATTGGATGATATCAGTTCTTTTAGCGGCTCGAGCATACCAAGGTCGTTTAGGAGCTTTCCTTGAACAGTGCTCTCACCGCCTGGAAGTACAAGTCCGTCAAGAGACTTGATATCACTTTTTTGTCTGAGCTCTGCAACAGAATATCCCAGGTCACTTATCATCTTTTCATGTTCAATAAATGCTCCCTGAACTGCAAGGATACCGATTTTCTTCATCACTGACCTCTAGCCTCCATGATGAGCTGGATCTCATCTTCGTTGATACCGACCATTGCTTCACCAAGATCCTCAGAGAGACTAGCAATAAGGGCAGCATCCTGATAGTTGGTGACAGCCTGTACGATAGCAGCAGCTCTTTTTGCCGGATTACCTGATTTAAATATTCCAGATCCTACGAAGACGCCTTCAGCGCCCAGTTGCATCATCAGCGCAGCATCAGCAGGAGTTGCAACACCGCCGGCAGCAAAATTAACTACAGGAAGTTTCTTATTATCATGTACATATTTTACAAGGTCATAAGGAACCTGAAGGCTCTTGGCTGCTTCAAACAGCTCATCTTCACGCATTGATGAGATTCTGTTTATCTCAGAATTCATCTTTCTGATATGTCTTACGGCCTGAACTACATCACCGGTACCAGGTTCACCTTTGGTTCTTATCATAGAAGCACCTTCATTGATCCTTCTAAGAGCCTCCCCAAGATCTCTTGCGCCACATACAAAAGGAACTTTGAATTCATGTTTATTGATATGGTATACATCATCGGCAGGAGATAATACTTCTGATTCATCTATATAATCTATTTCAATAGCTTCTAATATCTGAGCTTCCACAAAGTGTCCGATACGGCATTTTGCCATGACAGGGATTGACACTGCATCCTGTATTCCCTTTATCATCTTTGGATCACTCATTCTGGATACTCCACCTGCAGCTCTTATATCAGCAGGGATTCTTTCAAGTGCCATTACTGCACAGGCACCTGCTTCCTGGGCTATTCTTGCCTGCTCAGGTGTTGTGACATCCATGATGACTCCGCCCTTTAACATCTGTGCAAGTCCTTTATTTAATTCATACTGTGTGTTACTCATTTCATTCCCTCCAAGTTCTTTAATTAGTCGCTATTGTAGTATTTGACTGACCTTATAAAAATGGTCAATTTAAGAAAAAAACATATATCCAGATTTGGCTATAAATAATAGTTTGAACTGGTAAAAAGTTTTTAAGTACTATTCAAAAAGTCTTATGTGGCATACAATGGCAACCATAATATATAAATCCTATGTGAATGGTATGAAAACACGAGAGGAGGCAATGTTATGGCTATTGCAAAGATTGATAATACTTATAAGACAGAAATAATATGGGAAAAAATTAAGGCAGCAGTTGATAATTTGGACTATGGTTCAGTGATAATCACTGTTCATGATGGAAAAATTGTTCAGGTAGAGACAAGTTCTAAACAAAGATTTTGAATTAGCTCCATAATTAAATATTTGCCGACTGTACAAACAGAGGTTTCCTAAAAAATATGTAGGGGAATCTCTGTTTTTTTATACAAGCTACAAAATCGGTACTCAAGAAATGGGACGTAGTACAGTTTGGAACAAGTAATAAGCCATATGGCATGAAAGATAAAGCGTGAAAAGAGGAGGAAATTATGAAAAAAGAAAAAATCGGAGAAAACAAAAATAGGACTGTAGGAGTAGTTGACTTTGTGCTGGGCATAATACTGGCTATTTCGCCATACACTTTTTTGAAGGTATGCGAAGTAAGTGAAGATATGGTAATGAAATGTCATTGGACAGCGCAGGTGATAACAGGAATTGGAATAGTAATTGCACTCGTTGGATTATTAGCAGTAATTGCTCCGGATATATTCCGCAGTGGACTTATATTGTCAGAGGCACTTCTTGGAGCACTGACAATAGATGTTCCAACAGTCTTGATCGGTGTATGCGGAAGTATCCATATGCACTGCCATTCCGTTGCAAGACCTGGATTTGTCCTGATCGGAGCAGTTCTTATCTTAGTTAATGTGGTGATCAGTTTTTTGACTATTAAAAATAATTCAAATAAAGCTAAGGAGGAGTAAGAGATGTCAGCAATCAAAGAAATTCATTACACTATATGCCCTGTGGCTAATGCAAGTTACATTGCGGCAAATAAAGGCTTTTTAGAGGAAGGCTTATCCAGACTTGGAGTTAAACCGGTAAAGTTGCAGACCCTAAGTCCTGAGAACTGGGGCCATCACTTTAATTATGAGGATGACAGATTATTCAGAGAGGGTGGCAATACTCCTCCTATCTGGTCAAAGTCAAGAGGCGCAGAACCGGTACTTATCGGGATTAATCCTATTGAAGGCGAGCAGGTTATTTTAGTGAGACAGGACTCCAATATTTTTGAACCAAAAGATCTAAAGGGAGCAAGGCTCGGTATTCCGGTAAGGGATAAAGTCATAATAGATCATCAGCAGACTTCTGTCAGACAGGGATTTCAAAATGTGCTTGAGGCCTTTGGAATATCAGAGGATGAAGTAGAATATGTTGAGCTACATGATGATGAAGAGCAGGTATTTGGTGGCACAGGCAACTGGATATATAGAGTAGGCCCGGATATTGAAGCTCTTGATAGAGGCGAAGTGGACGCTGTATTTGTGAAGCTGTCATCACCTGAAAGATTACTTGAATCAGGAAAATACAGAAAGCTCATTGACCTGTTTAAAGATCAGCATAAGGTATATCCGGTTAATAACGAATATCCAAATGTGCTTACAGTCAGCAAAAAGCTTGCAGAAGAAGAGCCTGAGGTTGTTGTTGAATATGTAAAGCAGGTAATACTTGCAGCAAGATGGGCAGCAGGCCACAAGGAAGAAGCAGAGAAACTGCTGGCAGAACAGACCAACGCAACTGTTGAACAATATAGAAAGGCTTATCCGGCCAACTTTTTTGCAAGGCTTGAGCCGGGCTTTGATGATGCAGCTCTCAGGACTCTGGATAACAGAGCAAAGTTCCTGTATGACAATGGATTCCTTGAGTCCAGGGTAGATGTCTACGAATGGTACGACAGAAGCTTTTTGGATAAGGCTATTGCAGAACTTGCAGAACAGAGCAGTAATTTTGAAGGCTCAGGTATTGACCTTGATTCTAAGGCTTCATAAAGAACGGAGTGTATATGAGTTTAGACAGGAAAATCAAATATATAACGGCGCAAGATCTAAAGAAGATACTGTGGGGGGAAGAAGTATATTCGCTGATAGACGTAAGAAGCCAGAAAGAATACGAGGAAGGGCAGATATTTGGAGCTACAAGGATTGCCGTAGGTGTTATAAGAGTCAATCTTCCATTGCTGATACTGAATAAGAAGACGCAGATCATCCTGTATAGCAACAACGAGGATAGAGCAACTATGGCAGCTGCATACCTTACTGATCTTGGTTATGAGAATATCCATATATTAAAAGGCGGCCTTGAGGGATGGAAAAAGGCAGGTCTGTCAACAGTCATAGGTATACATGTACAGAGTAAGGCTCTTGGAGAAGTGGTAGATATAAGGCCGGGAAGTGTAAGGCATATATATGCAAAAGAGTTACTGCATAAGATCAAGGAAAGTTCAAAGGATAAAAAGCCTGTCATACTTGAGGTAAGACCGGTAGAAGAGGTTCAGCAGACAGGCAGCATAAAGGGAGCTATCAACATCCCGGGAGTGGAATTATATCCACAGCTCAAAAAATATCTTGAGCAGGGAAGAGATGTGGTTCTGACCTGTGCAGGCAGGACAAGGAGCATCATTGCAGCAGCCACTGTCAAAGCCTTGGGGCTTGGAGAAGTATATGAACTGGTCAATGGTACACGGGGATGGATACTGGAAGGAGAGAAACTCTCCTACAACACTGATGTTGACACAGAACCGGTAAGTCCCGAGAACAGAGTCTGGTTTACCAAGAAAGCAAGAGAACTCTCCAAAGCCAATTCACTTAAGTACATTGCAGCAGATGAACTTAAATATATAGTCAGAAATCTGAAGGATACCAATACTATCATATTGGACGTGAGGCAAAGGGATGATTACGAAAGAAGAGGCCATATTCCGGGTAGTAGAAATTATGAGGGCGGTCAGATCATTCAAAATACTGACGATGCACTTCTTATAAATGGTGCAGACTATGTACTGGTTGATGATGGAGATGGCAGGGCTGAGATAGTAGCATTTTGGTTAAAAGAACTTGCAATCCCTAATGTCAAGATACTAAGCGGTGGCATCAATGAATGGCTTGCCAAAGGCTACGACCTTGTAAGTGGAAGTACAGTTTTGGCAATAGATACCGGAGCCTATCATGAAGGTGCTCTTATCAGAGATCCGATCATTGAAGCCAACAATTACATCGAATGGGAATCAGCTCTTACAAGAAAAAGAGAGTACATGGAATATTTTAGATCAAAAGGGATAGTTTAATATGAAAACTCGAGATGTGATAAGAGAACTTGCAATTTCAAATCTTAAGAGAAAACGTTCCAGAACAATAGGCCTTACTGCAATTATTGCAGTATTGGCTTTTGTTTTATTCGGAGGGATCATAATAGGGCAGAGTCTTCAAAACGGGCTTTCCAATCTGCAGCAGCGTTTTGGTGCTGACCTTATCATTGTGCCGGAAGAAAATTCTAAAGATATGGAAGATATCCTGCTCAAGGCAGAGCAGAGTTATTTTTACATGAACAGTAGTATATATGATGAGATAGAGAGCCTTGCCAGCTTCGACAGAATCTCTGCTATAAGCAGTCAGTTTTATCTTGTTTCTTTAAGTGACAGCCCTTGCTGTGCTTTTCCGGTTGAGATGATTGGTTTTGATGAGGCGACAGATTTTGTAATAGGACCATGGCTTGAGAAAAACTACCATGGAACATTAAACTATGGGGATATCATCATTGGTGGCGAGGTATCTGGCAATATTGGAGAGACAATAACTTTTTTTGGCAAAGAATATAAGATTGCAGCCAGACTGGATGCTACAGGTACAAGCCTTGATAATTCAGTATATATGAACATGGACACCATAGTAGATATGTATACAGCAGCTCAGGAAAAGGGTTATAGCTATGTGGAATATCCTGAGGACATGATATCATCAATCCTCATAAAGGTAGACAGAGCTGAGGATATCGAAATTGTTGCCAGGGATATAAGCCAGCATATCGAAGGCGTCAAAGTCATAAATACGCAGAGCATCCTGACAACAATTGCTGACAGTCTGGGAGATTTTAAAGTGTTCTATATTATCACCGTGGCGATGTTGATAATACTTGCTTTTGTCACTATCAGTTCTATATTTGCAGTTGTGATCAATGAGAGAAAAAAGGAATTTGCCATATTAAGGACCATAGGACTGACAAAACTAAAGCTGCAAAAAGTCTTTGTTGTGGAAACTCTTATCATCAGCGTTGCCGGTGCAGTGGCAGGTATAGTAATAGCCGGCAACATAATATTTCCATTTAACGTTGCCATAACAGATAATCTATCACTCCCGTTTTTTAGCCCGGGAATCATCTATGTGATCCTGCTGGCACTTGTTATAGCTGTATTATGCAGCTTGCTGGGACCTCTGGCAGGACTATTACTCATCCATGGTCAGGTCAAAAACGATGTATATCTAAATATACGTGACGGAGAATAGTATAGAACAGGAGCGCTGTAAGACATGGAATTGAAAGTAGAGAATATAACCAAGAAGTATAAAAGAGGAAACAGAGATATATATGCAGTGAACAATATTGAATTTACCGCCGAGGATGGCGAATTCAATGTTATAGTAGGCAGTTCCGGCAGCGGCAAGAGCACTTTTCTAAATATAATTGCCGGCCTAACAACCCCAACATCCGGCAGCGTAACATCCGATGACCTGCATATAACCGAGCTGTCAGATGATGCCAAGTGCAATTTCAGAAATAAGAAGATCGGCTATATTTCTCAGGAGAGGTCTCTTTTGGGAAATCTGACAGTATATGAAAATGTTATTTTGCCATATGTAATAGGCGCAGAGCCCGATGACAAATATTATGACCAGGTTGAAAAACACGCCAAGGCATTACTTGAAGAACTTGGAATAGAAGATCTCAAAGACGAATACCCAAGAAATCTCTCCGGCGGTGAAATCCGAAGAGCATCTATTGCCAGAGCTCTTATCAATGAGCCTAAACTCATACTGGCCGATGAACCCACAGGAGAACTGGATCCGGAAAATACCAAAGTAATATCCAAAGTCCTGAGAAAGGAAGCACAAAATGGAGCCATAGTGATTCTTGTAACCCATGACCCCAGCATCATCCAGTCAGGAGACAAAGTATATCAAATGGAGACCGGGCGCCTTTCGTACTTAAAAGAACTTACTGAAACTGCATGAATATAATAGACTTCCTGCTACAAAAAGTTTCCAATCCTTTGTCAGTTACAAGGGATTGGAAACTTTTGTGTTTGTGAGGTTTTAACATTTATAAGAAATACTTAGGACTTGTCATAAGTAAAAACGTGTTGACAAGGAAACGCATCCGAAATAATATGTATATCAAAGCAATTCATACTATTACAGTATGAAAAGTATAAAATATATGTATCGACCAGAAAACTGGAGGCACATGCTATATCAGACTTTATATGAAGATGATATAGGTGCGCCTCTTTTTGTTTATCAGGCCAGATATAAGAGGAGACGAGAATATGAAAAAGAGAATTATAAGTTGTTTATTAACACTAAGTATGGCAGCAATGTTAACTACAGCCTGTGGATCAACTAATGATAATGCTAAGGCAACAACAGAAGAAAATGCAGCTACCTTAGGCGCAAATAAAACAGAAACAAGTACTGCAGAACTTACTGAGGAAGAAAAAGCTCTGGCAGCAGAACTGGTAAACAGACATGTGACTCAGGATGACAAAGTAACAATTCCGGTTATTGAAGAGACAATAAGACTCTTCAAAGAACAGAACACTTTTGAAGAAGGATATCCTGAGATCAAGTACGCAGCAGACGAAACAGGTTATGTGGCAGAAGGCTATGGCTGGTTTGAGCAGATGTTTGGAGATGCCGGGATCAAAGTTACTAATGTTCAAGGGGCTCAGGATAGTGAGGAAGAGCTTATGGGCAGAGGAGATCTTACATTTGCCAACAGAATGTTGTACCCATTCCTTTTAAACATTGAAAGAGGCGCAGATCTTGTTGCTGTATGGGTTACAGCCAATCCGGCAAAAGAAATCGTAAGCGTCATTGTTGCAGCTGACTCTGAATATGAATCTTTTTCAGATCTTAAAGGCAAGAAAATTGCATCATCAACTTCCAGCTGCCCATTCTGTGTAACAGAAGAGCTGGTACTGGCTAATGGCTGGACAGATGGTGTTGATTATGAATTTGTTAATACCAAAGAATATGTAAATGCTCTTCTGGCAGGTGAAGTAGATGCCATCATCTATCATCCAGGAACTACAGTTAATCCTATCATCTTAAGCGGACAGGCCAAAGTAATAGATAGCGCCCTTGAAGGCGGTGTATATGTTGGAGGAGGCGGCTCACGAGTTATCTTCACAACTCAGGAAATCGCAGAAAAGTATCCAACTATCGTAAAAGCTTATCTTAAGGTTCAGGAACTGACAAAAGCCTACATCTATGTGGATGAGGAAGGCGCAGCTCAGATAAATGAAGAAATAAGCAGAACACCTGCAGCAAGCTCAATATACTGGTGGGATGTATCCAAGGAAACAATGTTCTCTACAGGTCTTAGTCTTGATGAAGTTCAGACCAATACAGAAGAGTTCTATGAATGGCTGACAACATATGACAAAGCATTCGAAGGAGAGGCTGATCTGTCTGATATCTATGACAGAGATTATATCGAATAAAGGAGTGTCTGTATGGAAGTAAGTACTAATGCCGGCTATGCCGCAGATAGAAAAATATTTAATTTTCAAAATATAAAAGATAAAAGCAATATTTTTGGAGGCAAGCTATCAGAATTTGCTAATTCAGCATTTGTTCCGGTGCTCCTCATAATCACCTGGCAGCTGCTCAGTAATGCCGGAGTTATATATGAGGTCATCCTGCCATCACCTCTTAAGGTAGTAAAAGGGTTCCTTGAGATGGTGGAAAACGGAACCTTGTGGATAGACATAGTCGTTAGTGGAAAAAGAGTTCTGATTGGTTCTTTCTGGGGGATAATCATAGGAATGGCCTTTGGAGTCATCAGCGGTCTTAGCAAGATTGTTGAGAGGATCCTTGAGCCTATAGTAAATGTCATAAGACAGATAGCTACACTTGCATGGATACCGCTTATCATCCTGTGGTTTGGTATCGGAGAATTTTCCAAAGAGCTGATCATAGCAAAAGCGGTGCTGGTTCCGGTTTACCTGAACACACTAAGAGGTATGAAAGAAGTATCCAAGTCATATACAGAGCTGTCACAGGTTCTGGAATTAAACAGATGGACATACCTGTCAAAAATCGTTTTTCCATCTGCTGCACCGATTATCTTTACCGGTCTTAGACTTGCAATCGGTAATGCATGGCAGGCAGTAGTTGCTGCAGAGATGCTTGGAGGACTGACAGGACTTGGATATGCGCTTTTAAATGCCAAGGATTTTGTAAGATCTGATAAACTGATCGCTCTCATGATCGTGATAGCACTTATAGGAATGGTGCTGGATGCATTGTTACAGCTTTTGGAGAAAAAGATCTTTTCATGGAAATACGCAGTATAAAGGAGATTATTTTATGGATGCAGTAATTGATAGAAATATCGTAGATGAAATAGAAGTTGAAGAAAGCAGCTCCGTAGATAATTCCATTAAACTGGCCATCAAGAATGTGTCCAAGGAATTTAAAAACAGGAGCAGAACTGTCAAAGCTATAGAGGATGTCAGCTTTAATGTCAATAAAGGTGAGTTTGTCTCAATAATAGGTCCTTCCGGATGCGGTAAGACAACGCTACTGAGACTGATAACAGGACTTGAGCGTGATTATGAAGGAAGCATCGTCCTGAATGGCAAGAGGGTAGAAAAGCCTGGACTTGATAGGGGCGTAGTTTTTCAGGATCACAGATTATTGCCATGGCTGACTATTGAAGAAAATCTCACGATTGGTATCAAGGGTGATAAAAAGCAGTTTGCATCATTGGTTAAAAACGTGCTTAAAAAAGTTGATCTGGAAGGCTTTGAAAAAGCTTATCCAAGCCAGCTCTCAGGTGGAATGTCCCAGAGAGCTTCCATAGCAAGGGCCCTTCTTAGAGAGCCTGAGATCCTGCTATTGGATGAACCACTTGGAGCACTGGATGCACTCACCAGATACAGCATGCAGGAAGAGCTTGAGAAGATATGGCTTAACAATAAGACAACGATGATTATGATCACACATGACATTGAAGAAGCTGTATATCTTTCCGACAGGATAGTGGTACTAGATACCCGTCCATGCAGCGTCAAAGAGATAATCGATATCAACCTGCCTCATCCAAGAGATAGAAAGAGCAGAAGATTTGAAGAATACAGATCCAATGTAGTCTCATCCTTCAGATCTACTATAGATAGCTATGCATATAGCATCTAAGGAGAGACAAGTATGTCAAACAGTAATTTGGATTTATTGAATACAAAAGGAAATGTGATAAATATCCAGCACTATTGTTATCATGATGGCCCGGGAGTCAGGACGACTGTTTTTGTAAAAGGGTGCTCCCTCAGGTGCAAGTGGTGCGGTAATCCTGAGAGTATATGTCCTACAAGGGAGATAGCTTTTGATCCTAAGGAGTGTATGGGCTGCAAGACCTGTGGAAGGTGTTTGAGAGCTCCTTTTCCGGAAGGCTTTGCTGTAAGGAATCAGGAAACAGATAAGGTAAGCGTAGACCTTTCTTTTAAAGGCAGCATTGGGGATGAAGTGATAAAGCTATGCCCCACAGAAGCAATTTTTTACTATGGCAAAGAGTATACAGCACAGGAAGTAATAGAAGAGGTTGACCAGGATGCCATATATTACAGCAAGAATAATGGCGGACTGACTATAAGCGGTGGAGAGCCGCTCCTGCAGCCGGAGTTTTCCACAGCGCTATATAAGCTGGCTCATCAGCACGGATATTCCACAGCAATCGAGACAGCTCTTAATGTTAAGTGGGAATCTGTCAGAAAGGTGCTCGAGCATGTGGATACTGTTATACATGACATCAAGATGATAGATGCCAAAAAGCATAAAGAATGGACCGGTGTGGATAACACACTGATCCTGTCTAATGCGGCTAAAGCTTATAAGACATTTCCAGATAAGAAGTTCATAGTAAGAACTCCGTTGATACCGGGTGTCAATGATACAAGAGAGGATATCGACAGGATACTGGAGTTTATCCTGCCACATCCAAATGTAATAAAGTACGAGCTGATGCCTTATCACAGGCTGGGAACAGGCAAGTACGATATTTTGGGAAGAGAGTATGAACTTGGGGATATAGGAAGTATAGATGAGATTGAATTAAAAGCTTTTAGAGCGCGTATTGATGAAGCTTTTAAGAACAGGAATAGCAATAAAACGATAAAGACAATAGCAGTATAAAGGAGGAATCATGAGCGGAACAGCAGCAATCAAAGTTGATAATGAGAAACTAAAAAAGCTAAGAGATCAGGTGGTAAATCAGAAGCAGAAGATTGATTTTGAGCGACTTGAATTTGCTAAAAAAGTTTATGACCAGTATGCAGATTATTCGCCAATTATCCTTAGGGCAAGATTTTTTGAATATCTCCTTGATCATAAAAAGATATTCATTGACGACAACCTGATCGTTGGTAATCTTGCAGGCGAGCCCGGAGCTTTTTATATCTATCCTGAGTGGAGAGCAGACTGGCTCAAGGAAGAGGATAGATTTGAAATCCCTGATGAGTACAAGGAACTGATCGATTATACATATGACTATTGGCATACAAGAGGACTTGGACCAAAAGAGGACGAGCTCTCTGAAAAGATCCTCGGCATCAATTACAGTGAGTACATTAAGGCAGGTGTTTTTTCAGATAGAACAGATGCTCCTTCCGGAGTAAGTATCTCTAACTATGAGCGAGCTGTTAAGTATGGCTTAAAAGCTATCGTAGAAGAGGCAGAGCAAAAGTATAAGGAACTGGATGTAACAGTTGAGAATAGAGATAAGTTTGATTTCTATGAATCAGTGATCATCGAAACCAATGCAGTTATAAGATACGCAAACAGATACTCGGCACTGGCTAAAGAACTTGCTGGGAATGAAAGTGATCCAGACAGAAAAGCTAATCTCCTTGAGATTGCTGAGATTACATCCAAGGTTCCTGAACAGCCTGCAACAACCTTTAGAGAAGCTCTTCAGTCACACTATTTTGTACATCTTGCAATAGAGCTTGAGCAGGTAGGATGCGGCGTTTCTCAGGGATTTTTAGGACAGGAACTTCAGCCATATTATGAACATGACATCAGGGAAGGCATCATTGATGATGAACAGGCTACATTCCTTCTTGAGAACTATTTTATCAAGTTAAATGATATCAGCTACTACTATGGACAGAGAATGGATGTCAGCAATTCAGGCGATACAGCTCAGACTATCTCAGTTGGAGGATATACTCCTGACGGAAGAGATGCTACAGCAAGTGTAGACTATCTGATACTGGATGCACAGCATGAAGTAAGACTTCCTCAGCCACCTCTTGCCCTTATCTATCACGATAAGTTAAAGCCTGAATTTGTTAATAAGGCATTTGAGCTGGTACGTACAGGAATCGGTATGCCACAGTTCATGAATGCCAATGTACTGATCCAGCGAAGCCTTGATGCATACAGCAGATATGGAGCATCAATTGAGGATGCAAGAAGATCCTGCGTATACGGATGTGTATCTACAGCTATTCCGGGTAAAACAGCATACCTGATGGAGTCCGGCTACAACATTATAAAGGGACTTGAACTGGTGATAAACAACGGTGTTGATCCGCTTACAGGTTTTGAGGTTGGAGAAAAAACAGGAGATTTCACCAGGTTCGAAAGCTTTGAAGAAGTATATGATGCTTTTGTAAAACAGACTGAGAGGAATGTGGCACTTGCTCATAAGACAAGCGAGATCTACCAGTACAACTGCAGTAAGTTCCTACAGCTCCCATTTAGATCAGCTCTTACAGATGGATGTCTTGAAAGAGGCGTAGATATGTGGAATGACGGAGCTGATTTTGCAGCAACAGCGCTTATCTTCAACACAGGTATTGATGCAGCCAATTCTCTGGCAGCCATCAAGAAGGTGGTATTTGAGGACAAGGCAATTACACTGGCTGAGCTCAAAGAAGCTCTGGACAACAACTTCGAAGGATATGAGATCATCCAGAAGCTGTTGCAGAGAGCTCCAAAGCATGGCAATAACGATGAGTATGCTGAAGAGATTGCAAGAAGAGTTTATAAGACAGTATTTGATGCATTCCAGAAGGCAGGCGGCAACTACTTTGGCAAATATGGTAAGCCTGATGCATATTCCAAGACAGGTTATAACTACTATGGTCAGCTCTCCGGCGCTACTCCAAATGGCAGAAAGGCCAAGACCGCATTTACAGATGGAAGCGTATCAGCTACACCTGGTACAGATGTTAAGGGACCGACAGTACTTGTTTCTTCGGCAGCAGGCGCTCTCGATACAATAGCATTTAACTCAGGACATCTCAATGTTAAGTTAAATCCTGCTCAGTTCAAGGATGAAGAAGGTAACCAGGCATTGCTTGCCCTTATTAAAGGCTATTTTGATCAGAATGGTAATCACATACAGTTCAACTGCGTAGATGCCAAAGTCTTGAAAGATGCCAAGGCTCATCCGGATCAGCATAGAGATCTTGTAGTAAGAGTTGCAGGCTTTAGTGCATTCTTCACAAGACTGCATCCGGGAGTACAGGATGAGATTATAGCAAGAACAGAACATGACTTAGTAGGATAATGGAGGATATAAAGATGGGGACAAAACAGTTATTTAGAGTAGATAATGACAGACTTGAGAAATTAAAAAAGCAGGTTATCAATCTGAAGCAGACAATCGACTTTGAAAGGATTGAATTCCAAAAAGTAGTTTATGAACAGTACAGAGATTATTCTCCGGCTATTCTGAGAGCAAGATTTTTTGAGTATCTGCTGGATCACAAGACAATCTATATTGATGACAACCTCCTTGTAGGAAGTCTTGCAAAAGAGGTTGGCGCATTCTATATCTATCCTGAGTGGAATCCTGACTGGCTTGTGGATGATGATAAGTTTGATATTCCTGAAGATAAAAAAGAACTTGTGAAAGAAACCTATGATTATTGGAGAGACAGAAGCCTCTATCACAGAATTGCTGATATCTCCAAGAAAAAGTGGGGCTACAATGAATTTGACTATGTTGATGCAGGTGCTTTTCAGGAGGCAGGAATAGCTCCTTCAGGAGTTAGTAACTCTAACTATGAGAGAGCTATCACCAAGGGCCTTCAGGCAATAATTGATGAGGCACAGGAGCGCTATGATGCCCTTGATATCAAGGAAGAAAATCGTGACAAGTTTGATTTCTATGAAGCAGTTATCATAGAGACCAAGGCTATCATCAGATACGCTGAGAGATATAGCGCACTTGCAAAAGAGCTTGCTGAGAAAGAGACAGATAACGAAAGAAAGGCAGAACTTCTTGAGATTGCTGATGTTACAAGCAGAGTGCCAAAGAATCCTGCAACTAACTTTAGAGAAGCACTTCAGTCACATTATTTTGCACACCTTGCTTCTGAGATAGAGCAGGTGGGATGTGGAGTATCACAGGGTTATCTTGGTCAGGTACTTGAACCATTCTATCAGCAGGATATTGCAAATGGAGATATCACCAGGGAACAGGCTGTATACCTTCTTGAGAACTTCTTTATCAAGCTCAATGATATCAACTATTACTATGGTCAGAGCATGGATATTGGTAACTCAGGTGATACAGCTCAGACAATCAATGTCGGAGGTCTCACACCGGATGGCAGAGATGCTACAGGCGAAGTTGATTATCTGATACTTGAAGCTCAGAAACATCTCCAGCTCCCACAGCCACCACTTGCACTTATCTATCATGATAAATTAAAGCCTGAATTTGTAAGCAAGGCTTATGAAGTAGTCCGTACAGGTGTGGGCATGCCACAGTTCATGAATGCCAACGTCCTGATCGAGAGAAGTCTTGATGCCTACAGCAGATATGGAGCAACTATTGAAGATGCCAGAAGATCAGCTGTATATGGATGCGTATCAACAGCTATCCCAAATAAGACAGCATATCTGATGCAGCCTGGCTACAACCTTGCAAAAGGCGTTGAACTTGTTATCAACAACGGTGTAGATCCACTTACAGGACTGGATATAGGTGCACATACAGGAGACTTTACAGAGTTTAAGTCTTTTGATGAGATTGTAGATGCTTATGTAAAACAGAACGATAAGCTGATAAGGATCAACAGAAACATCGCAGATGTATATCACCTCCTTATCAGTCAGCAGTTCCCGCTTCCATTTAGATCAGCTCTTACAGACGGATGTCTTGAAAGTGGTAAGGATCTGTGGAATGACGGTGCAGAGTTTGTAGCAACAGCTTTTGTCGTTAACTGCGGAGTTGATGCAGCTAACTCATTGGCAGCTATCAAGAAAGTTGTATTTGATGACAAGACAGCTACACTTGAGCAGCTCCGTGATGCATTAAGAGCAGACTTTGAAGGCTATGAGATCCTTCAGAAGCAGCTTCAGAAAGCTCCAAAGCACGGCAATAATGATGAGTACGTTGAAGCAATTGTGCGCAAGATCTATAAGTCCACTTATGAGATACTGCAGGAGACAAAAGGCAACTACTTTGGCAAGTACATCAAACCGGATGCATATTCTAAGAGTGCTCACAACTACTTTGGCCTCCTTACAGGAGCACTTCCAAACGGCAGAAAATCAAGGCAGACATTAACAGACGGAAGTGTATCAGCAACTCCTGGTACTGATGTGAACGGACCTACAGTACTTGTATCATCTGCAGCAACAGGAATTGATACTATCGCTTATAACAGCGCACACCTCAATGTCAAGATCAATCCGGCTCAGTTCAAGGATGCTGAAGGTAATGCCGCATTATCAGCTCTTATTAAGGGCTACTTTGATCAGGGCGGCAACCACATCCAGTTCAACTGTGTAGATGCTTCAGTACTTAGAGATGCAAGACTCCATCCTGAGAACCATGCTGACCTGGTTGTAAGAGTTGCAGGCTTTAGCGCATTCTTCACAAGGCTTCATCCGGGTGTACAGGATGAGATCATTGCAAGAACAGAGCATGATCTGGCAGTTTAAAAAAAGTTTTTTTACAAAAAATAGCGGAAAAACAGTAATTGTAAGGCTTTTCAATAACCAGATATAAGAAATAAATATACCCACTAATCCTATCTAAATGGTATGATATGTGCAGGCTTTTTCAGAGCAGTTTCGTAAGAGCTGCTCTGAAATTCTATTTAGCGCTTATTCCGGATGATATTGCAGAAATGGCTGAATATGGCAATAAGCGGGTGGGAGACTGCACATGAATAATGTATTGATCAAAAAAGTTGGAAATATAATAGAATATTTTTTACTGATCATCTTGATCATTTCTTTTTGGTTTGTAATGGATGCAGGAGGTAAGCTCAATCCTGTGATCATGCCATCACCATCTAAGATTTTCCATACATTTATCAAATTATTAAGTAACGGTTCTCTCATACAAAATGCTTTAGTGTCACTGTTTCGAGTACTTAAAGGATATGTACTTGCTTCTGTCTGCGCAGTTGTGCTGGGGATACTGATCGGTTTATCCAGACATCTGGATAGACTTACGCAGCTTCTTGTACAGATATTAAAGCCTATACCACCTATCGCCTGGATACCGCTTGTAATCTTGTGGTTTGGAATTGGAGAAAGCGGCAAGATATTCCTGATATTTTTAGGAGGCTTTTTTACAATCCTCATTAATGTGATCGATGGCATAAGGCAGGCTGATACCAAACTGGCAGAGGTTTCCTATGTGATGGAGACTCCGCTGTTAAAGCAGATATTCTTGAGGATAATACCAGGAGCAGCTCCAAATATTTTCACAGGACTCAGGGTAGGACTCACTTCCTGTTGGATGTGCGTAGTGGCTGCAGAGCTTGTGTCATCTACAACAGGCCTTGGATATCTGATCATGAATGCCAGACAGTTTGGTAATACTGACATAGTAATAATTGGAATGATCACTATCGGTATCATCGGTAAAGTCATGGATTCACTGCTGAAAGTAATTGAGAAAAAAGTGATCACCTGGTAGGAATGGGGAACAGTATGAGTATAGAAAAGATAGAAGATTACGTAGAAGTTAATGAGGTGAGCAAGCAATACTCTGAAAACGGTCAGGTAGTTGATGCTCTTAAGGATATCAATTTTAAAGTCAAAAAAGGTGAGATTGTCTGCATAGTCGGAGCCAGTGGCTGTGGTAAGTCTACCCTCCTTAGGGCAATTGCAGGAATTGATAATGATCACACAGGAAATATCACAGTTGGTGGTAAGAAGATTGCTCATTGCAGCAAAGAGATAGGCATAGTATTTCAGGAGCATCGCCTTTTTCCATGGCTGACAGTTGAACAGAATGTGGGCTATGCCCTTGACGGTGTTGATAAAGAGGACAGAAAGAGCCTTGTCAAAAAATATATCGAGCTTGTGGGTCTGGCGGGATTTGAGAAATCATATCCCCGTCAATTATCAGGAGGTATGGCTCAGAGAGGCGGAATAGCAAGGGCGCTGGTCAATACGCCTCCGCTTCTGTTATTGGATGAGCCTTTTGGAGCCCTTGATACTTTTACCAAGATCTCCATGCAGAACGAATTGAAGCGTATCCAGAAGACTTCTCATACTACCATGATCATGGTCACCCATGATATAGATGAAGCGGTGTATCTGTCCAATCATCTGATAGTACTGTCTTCAAGACCTGGCAAGATAAAGAAGATATTTGAAATAGAGCTGCCGGAGCCAAGGAACAGAAATAGCTATGAGTTTCTGGAGATACGAAAAAAAGTGTATGAAGAGTTCTTCGAAGAGGCGGCAGTACAGGAAGATTATTCGATATAAGTTTTTGTTATAACAATGTATAACTAAAATCCGTCTAGCGGATTTTTTGAGAATGCGTATTCTTGAAGGTATAAATTCTTGTTACTTCAAACAGAAATGAAAGTGATACAAGAAGAAAACAAGCCATTTATGAGGCTTTTATAAAAAAATAAAAGGAAGAGGAGAATCAATTATGAAAAAGAAATTAGTTTCAACCATCGTAACACTTGCTTTTACTGCAGTAGCACTTATGGGATGCGGAACTGCAAATGCAGAAAATAATGATGCAGCAACTACTGAAATATCTAAGACAGAAATTGCTGAAGAAAAAGAGGCTGCAACTTCTGAAGAGTCAACAGTAGAAGTCGCTGCAGAAGATAGTGCAGCAGGATACACTGCTACAGAGGTACATATTGCAATCCAGCCATCAGCATCATTTATTCCACTGTACGTGGCAAGAGAAAAGGGGTATATCGAAGAAGCTCTTGCTGAGTATGGAATAGAAGTGGTGTGGAATGATTTTGAATCAGGCCCTCCAATGAATGAGTCACTTGCATCAGGAGATTCAGATTTTGGTGTTATCGGTGATGTACCTACAGTATCAGCAATTGCAGCTGGTCAGGAAAACGAAGTTGTTGCAATAGCAGCACAGGCAGCAGATTCATATGCAGTACTCGTTGCAGCAGATAGTGATATCGAGACAGCTTCTGACCTTAAGGGCAAGAAGATTGCAACAGTTATTGGTTCAACAGGACATAATCTTACTCAGAAATTCCTTAATGCTGAAGGTCTGACAATTGATGATATTGAGCTTGTCAACATTTCAGCAGGTGATGCAGCTACAGTACTTGCCAATGGTGATGTTGATGCAGTAGCTATCTGGGAGCCAACAGTAACAAGACTTGTTGACAATGGCACAGCTAAGATAATCGCTGAAGGCAGTGATGTAGGTCTTGCAGGCACTAACACTATCGTAGCAAGAAAAGCATTTACACAGGATAACCCACTTATAGTTGAGATAGTACTTGAACAGTATGCAAGAGCAGCTGCAGAACTTGATGATCTGGATGAAGAAACACTTCAGAAAGTAGCAGAGGATCTTTCACTTGAACCAGAGCAGGTTGTGGCAATCCTTCCTAAATATGTATATTCAGTAATTCCTCAGCAGGAGGATATAGATGCACTTAATGATACTATTAGCTTCCTTGTAGGTATCGACGCTATTTCAGAGAGTTATGACATAGCTGATTATGTAAATAGTTCCTATGCAGAAAGCGAAAGAGTGCAGGCTTATCTTAAATAATTTTATGTAGAAAAAGGTTTTGGAGGCAGTTATATATGAGCAAGGTATTATCACCACAAGAAGAAAGAATTGAAAAAAATGGTGGAAAAGTAGTCTTTTACATCAATGAAAATGTGGATTCCGACAGCAGAATCCAGAAAATATACGATACATTTAAAGATTCAAAGTCTATAGTTGACGTTCAGAGAGCAAGATATTTTACTGAAAGTTTCAAAGAGACTGAAGGCGAAAATCTTACACTTAGATGGGCTAAAGCTCTATATAACGTTGCTTCCAAAATTGATGTTTCTATAGATGATCACCAGCTTCTTGCAGGAAGAGTAGGTGGACAGGGTAAGTATGGTCTTATTTATCCTGAGCTTGATGGATGCTTTTTACATCAGTTCGTATCTCAGGCCAAAACAAGGGCAGAGTCTCCTTTCGAGATTAGTGAGGAAGATGTTGAGATAATTGAAAATGAAATTGCACCATATTGGGCTGGAAAGACATATTACGAGGACTTCTCACAGTCTCTTCCTGAAGATGTCCTGAAACTGACTTATGAGCCATCAGATCTTTTTACATCAAGATACATTGTTAATGAGACATCTTCTATGAGATCTGCCCTTCAGTGGGTTCATGATTATAAAAAGGGAATTGAAGTCGGATTTATAGGTATCAAGGAAGAAGCCGAGCAGCATCTTAAGGAGCTTGAGGGTGATACAAGTGAAGAAGCTGTATCAAGAAAAGATTTTTACAGAGCAATTACTATTGTGTCCGATGCCATCATATTATGGGCTGACAGGCACAGTAAGGCCGCTGAGCAGCTTGCACTTGCAGAGGAGGATGAGGTAAGAAAGGCTGAACTTCTGGAGATAGCAAGAATATGCAAAAAAGTTCCTGCATATCCGGCAGAGACTTTTAGAGAAGCATTGCAGAGCCAGTGGTTCATACAGCTTTTTTCCAGACTTGAACAGAAAACCGGAGCTACTATCTCTAACGGAAGAATGGATCAGTATCTGTATCCATATTACAAAAAGGATCTTGAAGCTGGTCGTATAAATAAAGAGGAAGCTAAGGAACTGTTCCAGTGCATGTGGCTTGGAATGGCTCAGTATCAGGACCTCTATGTAAGTCCTGCAGGAGTTAAGTTCAATGAAGGTTATGCCCACTGGGAAGCTGTTACTATCGGAGGTGTAGACGAAGACGGTAATGATGCAACCAATGAGTTGTCTTACATCCTTTTGGAAAATAAAAGAGAATTTCCATTAAACTATCCTGATCTTGCTGCCCGTATCCATGCCAGTTCACCGGATGAATTCCTACGTGAAGTAGCACTGACTATCAAGGAAGGCTCAGGCTTTCCAAAGCTGATCAATGATGAGGATGTCATCCCAGTACTGGTAAAGCAGGGTGCTGATATTGCAAATGCAAGAGACTATGCGGTATCCGGATGTACAGAAGTGCGTATGCCAAATCTTGATACATTTACTACAGCCTGCCCATTCATCAATCTGGCTTCTGTAATAGAGCTGACACTGTTCAATGGCCGCATGAGAAAGTATGGCGATGAGCTTCTGACAGTTGAAACTGGTGATGTAAAGGAATTTAAGAGTTATGAAGAATTTGAAAATGCATTTATCAGACAGGAAGAAGAAATCCTGAAGATTGCATTTAAACAGCAGGCAGTGGCAAATAAAGTACATGCCAAGCATTTTGCAACTCCTCTTGGATCAAGCCTTCATAAGCTGTGCATGAAAAATGGAAAAGACCTCCATAGTGAAAAGATTGATGGAGGCGTTGATATAGGATTCTTTGATTTTATTGGATTTGGAACTACAGCAGATTCGCTGGCTGCAATCAAAAAGAATGTATATGAAGATAAGACTCTTACATGGGATGAAGTACTTAAGGCACTGGATGCTGACTTTGCCGATTTTGAAATTGTAAGGCAGAGACTTCTGAATGCACCATCTTATGGCAATAATGATGAGTATGTTGATGTGATTGCCAAGAGAATAGACAGAGTTGCAGTAGATTTTGCTCAGACTCATTCAAAGGAACTTGGTATCAACATGGATCTGAGATATGTATCTCAGTCAGCCAATGTACCATTTGGTAAGGTTATTGGAGCTACTCCAAACGGAAGATATGCAGGAGCTGCACTGTCAGATGGAGCATCAGCTTCACAGGGTGCTGATATTAACGGCCCTACTTCAGTTCTTTTGTCCAACTATAATACTAAAAATACTGACTACTACAACAGAGCTTCAAGATTATTGAATGTTAAGCTGAGTCCTGCAAGTGTTTCAGGAGAGGAAGGCACTGAGAAGGTAATAGCCTTTATCAAGGCTTGGAGAGATCTTAAATTGTGGCATCTCCAGTTTAATATCATCAATAGAGATACGCTTCTAAAAGCGCAGAAGGAGCCTGAGAACTACAGAAGCCTTTTGGTAAGAGTTGCAGGTTATAGTGCCTACTTTGTTCAGCTGACACCTGAACTGCAGGATGATATCATACTTCGAACTGAGCATGAGAGCTTGGGAGCTTGATATGGAGAGCGGCATAGTTTTTAATATACAGAATTTTTCTATTCACGACGGTCCGGGAATACGAACCGTCGTATTTTTAAAAGGTTGTCCACTCAGATGTAGATGGTGCGGCAATCCTGAGTCCCAGAGAGCTGACATTGAGATGGGATGGACTAAGGGAAAGTGCATTGGCTGCAGGGAATGTATCAAAAAGTTGCAGACCATTGGTACTTCTTTTGACAGGGAAGGGATACTTCATTGGAATGAGAAGGCGCCTATTGATGGAGCTGATTTTGACAAGGTATGCCCGTCGAAGGCATTTCATGTCATTGGAAAAGAGATGACTGTTGATGAGGTATTGCATGAGGCACTCAAGGATAAGGCCTTTTTTGATACATCAGGAGGCGGCATCACGCTTTCCGGCGGTGAACCTCTCATGCAAGGAGATTTTGCAGTATCGATTTTGGAGAAGGCAAAAGAGCAAAATATCCACACGACCATTGAGACATGCGGATGTGTACCTTGGGAGACCTTTGACAGAGCAGCATCTTTTTTAGACTATCTCATAATGGATGTGAAATGTTTTGATGAGAAGAAGCATATTCAAAATACAGGAGGTTCTAACAGGCAGATACTTGAGAATCTATCTAGAGTTAGGAGCAAATATCCTTTCTTGAAGATAAAGGTCAGAACGCCTGTTATTCCTGGGGTTAATGATTCAGAAGAGGAAATAGGTAAGATTGTTGATTTTATAAAGCTTAAAGCAGTTGAATATGAGCTCTTAAAGTACCACAAGCTGGGGCTCCCAAAGTATGAGTCATTGGGAAGAGACTATCCAATGGGAGACGCAGATCTTTCAGAAGAGAGATTTAGTGAATTGAAGCGTTTTGCTTTTGAGAGAATGCATCATGAGTTCGTCCAGGGCGAAGGAATATGAGTCACATTTTATGTGTGAGTACAGATATACATTTTAATTGGCAAATGTAGGAATAGGATATGTAGGCAGAGTAGGAGAAGATTATGACACTACAACAGATAAGGTATGTAATAGCAGTAGCGGACTGCAAATCAATAAATAAGGCGGCAAAAGAATTTTATCTATCACAGCCGGCTCTGTCAGGAGCGATACATGATCTTGAAGATGAGATAGGTGTCGAACTGTTTGAGAGAACTAACAGGGGAGCTTATGTCACCAGTGAAGGCGCGGAGTTTCTGAGCTATGCCAGGCAGATAACAGAACAGTACAATCTGCTTGAAGATAAATTTATCAATAAAAATAAAAGAGAGAAATTTGGCGTATCTACCCAGCATTATACATTTGCAGTTCAGGCTTTTATTGATCTTATTTCCAGCTATGGGATGGACAAGTATGAGTTTAATATTTCTGAGACAAAAACTGCTGATGTTATCAATGATGTTAAAAATTTTAAGAGTGAGATAGGTATATTGTTTTTGGATGACTTTAACAGAAGCGTTCTGAGCAAGATCATCACAGAAAACTCATTGGTATATGAAAAACTCTTTGACTGCAATGTCTATGTATATCTGTCAGCAACACATCCACTGGCTTCTAAGGATGTTATCAATTTTATGGAATTACAGGATTACCCATGTCTTGCTTTTGACCAGGGTGAGCGCAATTCATTCTATTTTGCAGAAGAAGTGCTCAGCACATATTACTATGACAGGATCATCAGGGTAAATGACAGGGGAACCATGCTCAATCTCATGATCGGATTAAATGGATATACACTATGCTCGGGAATCATCTGCGAGAACCTGAATGGCAATTCCTACAAGGCTATCAAATTGGATGATAAAGAAGTTATGTCAGTGGTATACATCAAAAGAGCAGGAAGTAATCTGAGTTCTCTGGGCAGCAGGTATGTGGAACTATTGAAGAAGTATAAGGATAATGTAATGAAGTAGATTGATATGATTATTCTGATATGAATGCTTATTAATAGCCGGTTATCAGCATTGCCGATAACCGGCTATAAGATTATTTTATAGAAATAAGTGTTGACTATTATCAATTTAGAGTATAGAATCTTCACTATCAACATTCCTACAAATCATACAGATATAGTAGGAAATATCCAGAGGAGGATAAATATTATGAAGAAGAATATTTTTACAAAGTTAGTATCCGGCGCTTCAGCAGCAGTGCTTGTAGCAGGAGCACTTGTTGGATGCAGCAATACAGAAGCAGCAACAAGCACAGAGAAGACAGCTACAGAGCAGGCTGCTGTTGAAGAAGCAACAACAGAGACAGCATCAGCTACAGAGGAAAAGGCTGGTAATTATCGTACACTTGATGAGATCAAGGAAAGCGGAGTTATCAACATTGGAGTATTTTCAGACAAGAGTCCATTTGGCTATGTAGATGAAAATGGTGAATATCAGGGATATGATGTATACCTTGCTGAGAGACTTGGTGAAGACCTTGGTGTTGAGATCAACTATGTATCTACAGAAGCAGCCAGCAGAATTGAGTATCTTCAGACAGGTAAGGTTGATATCATCCTTGCTAACTTCACTGTAACAGAAGAGAGAGCAGAAGAAGTTGATTTTGCTCTTCCTTACATGAATGTTGCACTTGGTGTTGTATCTCATGATGACAATGTAGTAACAAGCCTTGATGACCTGACAGCTGATGATGAAGTGATTGTTATCTCCGGTACTACAGCTGAGACATATCTTGAGAAGAACTATCCTGATATCAAGCTTCAGAAGTACGATGCTTATGCAGAAGCTAAGACTGCTTTCGAGAACAGAAATGGTATCGCATGGGCAAATGATAATACTGAAGTAATTGCTTTCGCTATCGAGAATGAAGGTTACGAAGTAGGTATTCCTTCACTTGGATCAGCAGATACAATTGCACCGGCCGTAACTAAGGGCAACGAGACACTTCTTAGCTGGCTCAACGAAGAACTCGTAACACTTGGACAGGAGAACTTCTTCCATGCTGATTATGAGGCAACTCTTCGCGCTGTTTATGGTCCTAAATCTGATGCAGATTCTCTCGTTGTTGAGGGCGGAAAGCTTTAATTTTCCGGTGGTTGAGCCTGTCGAAAACACCTTACAAAGAAGTTAATTCTTCTGCATTTGCCCGGATGGCTTTCTGTCTGTCCGGGCTTTTTTTTCATATTCCCATTTACATAGAGATACAAATTTTTCTATAATTGCAAAAACGTAATATCAAAAGCGAGGAATTTATGAAAAGATTTTATCCTAAGTCAATTATAGCTGCATTTATTTTGGGCCTTGTACTGACTTCGTGTGCATCAACTCCTTCGGCTTCGAAGAAGGCTCCTGCAATTCTTACCAAAACCGACAGCCGCGCTTTCTGGCGCATCGACGGAACCGACAAAAATGGTAACCCAAGTACTGTTTATATTCAGGGAACTTTCCATCTTGGTGATGAAAGAATTTTCCCTCTTTCTGAAGAAGTTCAGCAGGCTTTTATAAATGCAGACCGCCACGCCGGTGAGATTTCAACTCAGGGCTATATCGATCTTGCAGCAGCTGGACCTCAGCTTAATGCTCCAAACAAGGACGGAAAGCTTGTAACTGATTATCTTACAGAAGAAGAAAAAGCTTTCGTTCAGATGGCTTTCGGCGAGAATCTTGCAATTGTAGATCCTCTTGAGCCATGGCAGATTAAAACAGCCCTTGCTCTTTTAATTTATACAAACACGGGCCTCAGTGCAGAGTACGGCCTTGATAATAGTTTTGTCGCAACTCTTTCTCAGAATAATTGTGAGTGGGATGGTCTTGATGAACTTCAGGTTCAGCTTGATATCATCACTTTTGGTGATTACGACACTCAGATTAAAATGCTCAAGGATATTCTTAAAGTTTTCCTTGATGAAAAAGAATCTGAGGAGCTCACAAAGTCTACGGTTGAACTTTATGAAAGCTACGTTAATGATGACATGAAGACGATGGAAAAACTTCTTACAATGTCAAACAAAAAAGATGAAGACTCAGACCAGCTTTATATTGATTACAATCACATGGTATTCCGCGACAGAAATCAGGAATGGGCTCAGGATATTACAAACTATCTTGAGGAAGGTGGTACAACCTTTATCTTTGCAGGCTGTGGTCACTGGCTTGGTCCTGATT